>Ga0315904_10000127_pt1 | contig 119431 bp, 90 predicted proteins | sample LakEriMetagenome_6_FD_203529 | JGI IMG/M metagenome (GOLD analysis project Ga0315904, IMG submission 203529) | Freshwater fungal communities from buoy surface, Lake Erie, Ohio, United States - Buoy 12 MA120 | ecosystem: Environmental > Aquatic > Freshwater > Lake | place: USA: Lake Erie, Ohio...
GACAGCGGAGAATCAATCGTCAAGAAACGGGTAAGGAACGCCAGTACAAATGTTCCAGGCTCTCTCGACCAACGATCGGGTCGAAGAGGGAACGAAACCTCGATCGTCGGTGAGATTCGTTGAAGCTCTTTGGCAGAAGTCAGAGCCTCCATAGTAGCGTTGACCATCGGGAACCAAACCCGATACGAGCCAAGGGAGGTAGGAAGGTAGATTCGTGAAGACCAAACACATGACAAGCAAGAACGCTTTACCACGCAGAGTGCCGTTTTCGGCTACACCGCCTGGAGAGACACCGGAGATATCCGCGTGGGCTCAGCATGTTGTCTGGACCGATCGAATGTTGTCGACACTCTTGGAAAACAAAGTGAGAGGAGGCAAATGGCATACGTTGATTGACAAGGTATACGTTCCCCACGTCAAGAACGTTGGCCAAATGATTACTTTGCGAAAGCGGGTCTCTTTAGTCTGCGGGAGGCCCACAATCGTTTCGGGCAATCCAATCAGGGACACTACTGACCGGAGAGCCGTATGCGGGAAAACCGCCCGTACGGTTCGGAGGGAGGGGAGTCCGGCTCAACCGGACTTCCCTACCCCTATCGAGGAGCCGTAGCCACCTGTCGCCCGTAGCCACCTGTCGCCAGAAGGTGGAGGTTGTTATCGCGCCGCTACCACCGCTTGGCAGCGGATGGCTACGAGGAGCCGTAGCCACCTGTCGCCAGACGGTGGAGGCCTTCCTCGCGCCGCTACCACCGCTTGGCAGCGTATGGCTACGATTCGTCAGCCGACCGCTTTGGCGAGTTCACCAGAGCGGGGCGATGTTGGAGGCATTCCAAGCGTCCCAGTCGGCTTGGAGTTCCCGTACGATATCGGGCTTTTGCTCGCTAAGGTCGTGGTCCTCGTGGATATCCTTCGAGAGATCGTAGAGTTTGGCCTCAGAGACTCGAGCGCGAGGTCCCCCACCTGTGGATTCTCCGTCGGCAGCTTTGTCGTAACGAACCAATTTCCAATCCCCTTTTCGGATCGCCATCTGCGGTCCGAAACGCCAGAAGAGCGCGTCATGAGGGGCAGTTTGTTTAGTCCCCGTGATGTACGGGATCAGATCGACACCATCGAGCTTCCACTCCGCTTGAATGGGGACTTGGCAAGCCGCCAGCGTGGTGGCGAACAGGTCGATTTGGATCACGGGTTTTCGATATTCGCCGGGTTGGATCACACCGGGAAGGGAAAGAAGGAACGGGACTCGCACACCCCCTTCAAGCGTGGTTCGCTTGCTGCCTCGCAGCGGGGCGTTATTCGAACCGTTGATCGTAACGCCTTGCATCGTAGGGCCGCCGTTATCGCTGATAAAGGCTATGAGCGTTCGCTGATCCTGTCCGGTCGCTTTTAATGCTGTTTGGACCGAACCGATCGCATCGTCCATCGCAGACATCATCGCGGCGTATTTGCGGCGTTGGGGATCCTCGATCGAAGCGAACTTGCGCAAGCGATCCTCGGTCGCATGCATCGGTGTGTGCACCGCATTGAAGGCGAGGTAGAGGAACCAAGGTTCTTCGCGATGGGTTTGTATAAAGGAGACCGCCTCTTTAGCAAACGCATCGGTTGCATAGTCGATCGGTTCGGCGGGTCGATCGCCCCGAAAAATCCCCTCGGCTTCGAAATAGCTGTGAGCGCCACCTAGGAACCCAAAGAACTCATCGAAACCTCGGCGCAGCGGGTGTCGATTCGGAGTGTTCCCCAAATGCCATTTACCGACTAGGCCGGTTTTGTACCCAGCGGATTGAAGGTGTTCGGCGAGGGTCTTCTCTGCGGTGGGCATCCCTTGCGCGTTGCCGCCGGGGTTGAACTCGTGGCCGAAGCGTTGTTGGTATCGGCCAGTAAGCAGTGCGGCTCGAGTCGGAGAGCAATACGGTCCGCTGACATATCCATCGGTGAAACGCATGCCGTTGGCCGCTAGAGCATCCAAATGGGGTGTTGGGATGTCCTTACACCCATGGAAACCCACATCGCCATACCCCATATCGTCCCCGACGATCCACAGAACGTTCGGTCGGTCTGCACAGGAGTACTCCGCGATGCCGAAAACGGCGAAAGATAGTGTCAAATAGAAGACGCCCAAAGAGCGTCGGCTCAGCGATGGAGTCATAGCGCCGGGATCCTTGTTTTCCGTAAATTTGGGGACTTTCGGAGATGAAACATCACCTCAATGGTGACGCAACCTACTGAGTACCAATAGAAACAGGATATACCATTTCTAGCTGAAGTGATTGCCGATGAATCGAAAAAAAAGCGAGGCATGGATCAACCATGCCTCGCTTTAGGTTTTAGCAGCTCTCCGGGCGTTGGAAACGAGCTATGTTCGGTGTGAGGGTTAAGAGACCGTGTAGGCAGTCTCGGCATGATCGCTTAGATCCAAGCCGATTTTCTCACCATCCTCGGAGGTACGAAGCCCGATTGTCCAATCGATCACTTTGAGGATCAGCGCCGTAAGGATCGCCGAGTAAATGATGGTGACAACAGCAGCCTTTCCTTGCAACATCAGTTGCTCGATGCTCCCACCTGCGCGATTGACTCCAACGCCTGGTAGGGCCAAAAGTCCCGTTGCAAGAGAGCCGAAAATTCCGGCCATCCCGTGGACGCCGAAAACGTCGAGCGAGTCATCGTACTTCATGGCTGGCTTGACGAACGCCACGAAGAAGTAGCTGACAATGGTTGCACCGAATCCGATGATCAAAGCACCTTTGACATCGACAAAGCCGGCCGCGGGGGTGATCCCGACAAGACCTGCGACCACTCCCGTAATCATTCCGAGCACCGTGGGTTTGCCGTTGCGAACCATCTCGATGATCGCCCAGGTTAGACCGGCGGTTGCGGCTGCTACTTGGGTTGTGACAAACGCCTGAACCGCTTGTGGGGTTGCTCCGAAGGCGCTACCGCCGTTGAATCCGAACCATCCGAACCACAACAAGCCGGCCCCTAGGACCGCAAAAGGTAGGTTGTGGGGAGGATTGATCTGCTTGGGGAAGCCGCGGCGAGGGCCGATGATCAAGCAAGCGACCAGGGCGGCGATACCAGCGTTGATGTGAACGACCGTTCCACCGGCGAAATCGAGGGCGCCTTCAGGCACCGCGTCTTTCGCGTTGAAGCTCCCGAGTCCGAAGATCAGGTTGGTCGGACCGTACCAAACCCAGTGCGCTACTGGGCAGTAAACCAATAGAGACCACAGAGCGATGAAGAGCGTAAACGCGGTGAATTTCATTCGCTCCGCGAACGCTCCGACGATCAGTGCTGGAGTAATGATCGCGAACATCATTTGAAAGACCATGAACATTTGCTGGCTGAGTCCAAGCTTCACTCCGGTGACCGGTTCAAAGGAAGCATCGGTAGCAACCCCGTTCAGCAAAAAGTGGGTCATCGGATTTCCGCAAAAGCCACCGGCTATTTCCGTTCCGGAGAATGCGATGCTATAACCGACCACCACCCAGAGCACCGTCACGACCGACATACTCATGAAGCATTGCATCAGTATACTGAGGATGTTTTTCCTCCCGACCAAGCCGCCGTAGAAGAAGGCCAATCCTGGGGTCATCAGCAATACAAACGCGGCGCAAGCAAGCATCCAAGCTTGGTCACCCGAGTTGAGCGTCGATACCGCGGGAGCAGCTACTTCGGCCACCGCAGTCGGCTGGACGGGTTCCGGCACTACAGCGGCCGCATCTTGTGCAACCTCGGCAACGGCCGCGGGTACGGCCTCCTGCGCGTAGACCAAACTACCGCAGATCAATTGGAACGCTACGAAACTTTTCATCCAACGAATCATCGCAAACACCGCCTTTTCCATTTCTCTCCGTAACTGAGACGTCAGCGTACCTTTGCCGAGAGAATGCGCAGGTCCGCCGCCTGGAATCACAGATAGCAAATGCAGGGCCAAATGGGTTCAGGAATTCTAATGTTTCCATTTCCAGTTGAGTTTCCTATGGGGAATAAATCGATGCGATTTTCGATCTAGGGAAACGAAGGTTCGGGGGAGGATCGATTGCCTAGTTGCAACGCAATCGAGCCAAAACCGCATGATTTGTTGGCAATCCTATGACAAGGACCGCAAGTAGTGCCCTTAAGTGGTCCGAAGGCCGCAATCGTGAACCTTGCGATTTTGGAATCGATAAGGATTGGAATCCGGATACACTACTGCCCATGAAGGTGGCTTCCAAAGCCATGCTACGACCGACCGCATTCCTTGGATTAGGATTGAATCTATGAGCCATTTAGAGGAATCACTGGACGTCATTGCCGTGGGTGCCCACCCAGACGACGTGGAAATCGCTTGCGGAGGCACATTGGCCTCCTTGGTCCAGCAAGGCTACCGGGTTGGCATCATCGACCTTACCGATGGGGAGCCTACCCCGCTTTCACCGGGCCCTCATGTGCGGCTAGCTGAAGCTGCTGCGGCGGCCGAGGTGCTTGGCGTGCAGGTTCGAAAAACCCTGAGTTTTACCAACCGGAATTTGATGGACGGATTCGATGAACGCGTGGCGTTGGCCATTGAGTTTCGCAGGTATCGGCCGAAAATTGTTTTGGGTTTTGGGAGCAAGACCCCGATGGCTTCACCGGACCATTACCAAGCGATGCAAATCACCGATGCAGCGGTTTTTTATTCCCGGCTGACCAAGTGGGAGGATACGTTTCAAGGTCTTCCTCCGCATGGAATCGATCGTCAACTTTATTTCCGATTGTCGTTTGAGCCAGCTCCACCTTCGGGGATTGAGAACTCGATCACGATGGATATCACCGATACGCTGGAGCAGAAACTCGAGTCGATTCGGTGTTACAAAACCCAATTCCCCCCTTCGAAGGAATACGTTTTTGATCGGGTCCGGGGCTTGGCGATCGCTGCTGGAGCTGCTGCCAACTGTTATGCCGGAGAGACGTTCATATCGACCCGAGCCCTTCGCACGAGGGATTTGCTTCGGTCACTTTTAGGCTAAAGGGCTTCGGTTTGTTTCGCGGTTTCTATCGAAGTGTCTATGAATAGCCTTCCATTCCATTCAACGGTCCCTGGTTGTGTCCTTACGATCGGCAACTTCGATGGCGTCCATTTAGGACATCGAGCGTTGATCGAGAAGCTCGTTAGCATGAGCCATCGACTTAAGGTTCCGTCGGTTGTCTTTAGTTTTGACCCTCCCCCGTTGAAACTCCTTCGACCCGAGATGGTTCCTAAGCCATTGACTTGGAACGACCGTCGCCGGGAGCTACTGACGAGGCTTCGGATCGACCGCGTCGATTTCTTTCCGACCACCCACGAGCTTCTTGAGCAAACGCCACGCGAGTTTTTTGAGAGGATACTTGTCGGACAGCTCGGTGTAAGAGGGATCGTCGAGGGGCCTAATTTCCGATTCGGAAAAGGTCGAGTTGGGGACGTGCAGGCCTTGAGGGTGCTTTGCGATCAGCACCGAGTGGAGCTTGAAATCGCCGATCCCCAAACTCTCGATCAACGACTGGTTTCCAGCACACAAATCCGCGAGTGGATTGAACTCGGCGAAGTCCAAGCTGCCAACGAATTGCTCGTCGAGCCTTATCGAATCGCCGGCCATGTAGCGCACGGAGCAGCACGAGGCCGGACCTTAGGCTTTCCCACCGCCAACCTCGAAGGGGTCGAAGTGTTGATTCCCAAGCATGGCGTTTATGCGGCTCGTGTAGTGGCTCCAAGCGAACTTGCTGGTCACTCCGTGGCGTTGCATATCGGACCGAACCCGACCTTCGGAGAAGATCTGAGCAAAGTGGAAGCTCATTTGATCGGGTTCCAGGGTGATCTTTACGGTAAGCGATTGGAGCTGGAGATTCTCGATTGCATACGAGGCGTCAGGAAATTCGGCTCCAAAGAGGAGCTCCTGAGCCAACTTCAACTCGACATTGCCCGAGCCCTCGAAATCGCAACGCGGTAGGCTGCGGGCTGTGTAATCGGCAGGATCTGCAAAGGTGCACCTGCCGTTTTTTTCCTCATGCAGCTTCCAAAGGTTCCATCGACCGTCGATGGTATTTCGGTCGATCCATTGGGAGTATGGGATGGATCAATAAAACAAATCTGTTGCTGGCTGGAGTACTAGGTGGTGGACTGTATGTCGCCTCCCAGCATTATACCCTCAGCGGTTGGGATCAAATTCGGTTAGAGCCCCGAGATCCAACCGCGCCGGCTAGGGATTGGACCGATCCACGAACTTGGTTGCCGGTCCATCACAATGGTCCGTCCTCGAATGCTCCTGCAAGCGATCTTAAATCGGTTCTTCCGTCAAACACGAGCGGGATGGAGTTGATGCCATCGAAGCCTGTGACACCCACGGTGCGGATCGCGAGTTTTGACTTGAGCGACTTTGACGATCGAAAATTTCAAAGCGCCGCGGTCTCAGAGATCCTAGTCAGGCTGCTTCGAAATTTCGATGTCGTAGCGCTCCAGGGGATCACGTCAAAACAGCGCGATACCCTCCCAAAACTGGTCGATCGAATCAACGAGCAGAAGCTTGCTTATGATTACATGATTGGACCGCGTGTCGGGCCGGTTCACGAGTCGATGCATTTGGCATTTCTCTACAACACGCAGCGAATCGAGACCGATCGCTATCAACTTTACACCGTCGAGGACCCGGGTGGATTGCTTGATTTTGAGCCGTTGGTCGGATGGTTCCGGTCCAAGACAGTCGCACCGGACAGGGCATTGACGTTCTCGTTGGTGAATCTCTTTCTTTCCCCGACTCGTATCGATCAAGAGATCGCTCTGCTACCATCCTTGACCGAGAGCATTCAGCGCGATGGTCGAGGCGAGGACGATATCCTATTGGCGGGTGGTTTTTCGTGTTCGGACAAACAGCTAATTGCACTTCGAGAGCGCGGTTGGGGATTTGCGATCGAGAATCTTCCAACGACGGTCGCTGGTGACGAGATGCTCGATCAGATCGTGTTCTCTCCGCAGACGGCAGATGAGTTTACTGGTAGGTCGGGAGTGATAGATTTCTTGCGAAAGTTCAATTTGACGTTGGAGCAAGCCAACCAGGTCAGCCGTCACGTTCCTGTTTGGAGTGAATTTTTTGCCGAAGAGGGTGGCTATCCAGCTTACCAGCCAAACAATTCGCCGAGAGGACCTCAGAGCACGGAACAGGGTGTATCGCCCTAGGGAATCGCGATACAGACAATTGAGAATCTGGATTGAAAGTGCGGTCGAGAGGGCTCGAACCTCCAAGGTATTTCTACCACTAGCCCCTCAAGCTAGCGCGTCTGCCAGTTTCGCCACGACCGCATGAATCCAGGAGAAGCCGCAGGGGAGATGTCCGAGAGGCTTCTAAGGATTTGAAAGTGTATGAATTCGCGGTCTTGCGTCAAGGGGATTTGCAGGATCGCAGAGGGCTAATTCGCTGAGAAATCGACTCCGATGAAGAATTCCATCAGCGGACCAGTTCGGGCAGATACTTTACAGGGATTGTCCCGCATTTGAGGACTTGTTCGTGGAATTCCTGCAGATTGAAGTTATCGGCCCTGGCTCGCTGAACATTTTGCCTGAGCCGGTAGAACGCGGTACGACCGACAAAGTAGGTTGAGAGTTGGCAGGAGCTTTGCTTGGCTCGCTGGACTTTTCCGAATGCCTCTGCTTCGGTTTGATAGCCTCGCCCGACGAGCAATTCCATCGCTTGTTCGTCGGTCATCTCGGTGCAATGCATGGAGTGATCGAGGATCGCGTTGAGGACTGCGCGCAGGTAGAACTTCAATTGGTGCAACCGTAGCGCTAGATCGCCACGTCCATATCCTTGGTCGAGCATCATTTGCTCTGTGTAGACGGCCCAACCTTCGGCGAACACCCCTGAGGATAGGATTTTGCGGATGGGCGATTGGACACGGTTGGAGTAGTCGAGTTGGACGTAGTGTCCGGGATAGGCTTCGTGGATCGTTAGGATTTGAAGCATGTACTTGTTGTACTCTTGGAAGAAGGCTTCTTGCCGCTCGGCGGGCCAGTCTGAGGGTGGAGGCGCGATTGCATAGAGGCTTTTGGCATTCGGATCGAGTGCTGGGGCTGGATTTAGATAGGCAGCCGAGAAGCCTCGCTGAAACTCTGGCATCTCGATGATGTCGCATTGGTCAGGATCCGGCAGCGTCAGGATCTTTTCGCGTCGAATCATCTCCTTGATCGACGCGACGGTATCTTGTGCGTCTTTGACCAACCCATCGGGTTTTCCATGTTGCTTGCCGAGTTCGGCTAAGACACGTCGGATGGTATCCCGGCGCCCTTGTTGATCGTCGGGTGGGAGGTTTGTTTGGTTGAATAGGGAGTGCCAAAGCTGTTTGGCCACATAGTACATTTCTTGTTCGACACGATCGGCCTCGGCGTTCGCTGCTTGGATGACCTCGGAGGCTGTCAAACCTGCATCGAGTTCGAGTTCGAGTTTCTTTGCGAACTTGTCTTTGCCGATGCGCCAGTCGCCTTCGGAGCGTGGCAGGACCTGCTCTTGTAGGAACTTCTTGTAGTCTTTGAGGCTTGCTGCTGCATTGCGGCTGGGAGTCTGTAATGGACTCAATTGCGGCGATTCTTCGGCGAGTTTGAAAATCTCACTTTCATAAAACGCGATCGCCCCATCGGTACGTTTGATCGCGATTTCCGTTAGGATTCGAGGTGGTTTTCCGATCGACTCTTTGGCGGCTTGGACGATACTGGGAATCCGTTCGATTCGTTTGGCTGCGTTCTGAATGTTGCGGTGCTTGGGCAGTGTCGATTGCGTCAGCAGCGTGAAGACACTATCGGAGGCATACGTCAAATAGACCCTCGGGTCATTGGCAAAATCGTTGCTTTGGGTTGCTTGCCATACCCGATACTCCAAGAAGTGCTGCCAGATTTCCAGATCGATCTGTGCGTTCCGAGACAGTCGTTTTAGGTCGATTTGTTGCTGGAGCTCTGCAAGGACTGTTTTATCGTTCTCTAGGTCCAACGCTCGGGCTCGGGGTGACAGATCGTCGAGATCGTGATCGTAGTCGTGGTTGCCCAAGTAGGTAGCAAACATCGGATGCCGCTTGCATTGGTCATCGAGCCAGCTTTGGAATTTCGATGCAAGTCTTGCATCCTCTTGGGCCGAGTCTTGAGCAACCGCGTAGGGCGTGCTAGGTAGAGCCAGGACTCCTGCGGCCGCTGAACCTATCGAAAGAGATAGCAGTAAAGCCCGAGATAGCCGAATCATTTAGAGAACTCCTTTGGAGCTAGGGATCCCGTTTTGCCGTGGATCGATTTCGATGGCCATGCGGATTGCCCGAGCGGTTGCTTTGAAAATCGCTTCGGCGATGTGATGCGTGTTTCGTCCATAGTGGAGCAGGATATGCAGATTGCACTGAGCGTTGTTGGCGAAGGCTTGCCAAAAATCCTCGACAAGTTCGCTATCGAAATCACCCAGTTTCGGCGAGGGCATGGGTGCATTGAAGACCAAGTAACTGCGTCCACTGAAATCGACTGCAGAGGTGACGAGGGTTTCCTCCATGGGCAGGACCAAGTGCCCGTAGCGACGAATCCCTGATTTATCTCCCAGAGCGTCTCGGAACGTATGTCCCAAGCAGATACCGATATCTTCGGTGGTGTGGTGCGCATCGACCTGCAAATCCCCTTGGGCTTGCACCTCAAGATCGATCAGGGCGTGTTTTGCAAAAAGGACCAGCATGTGGTCGAGAAAACCAACTCCGGTATCGATCGAGTGCTTGCCGGTGCCATCGAGGTTGATTTTCAGAGCGATTTGCGTTTCGGCCGTTTTGCGTTCAAGCTGGCTGGTGCGATGGGGTGTCATCTTAGGTTCTCCGCAACGAATTTTGGGCGATGGGTCAATTATGCTCGAAAACGCTCCAATCACCAACAGCTCCCGCCGGATCGATCCGAACGGTCTATGATTTTGTGCTATACTAGAGGTCCTTCCTTCGGGACGTCCCGTCTCGCATCCCAATACTTTTTCGAGTGATGTGTCCATGAACTCAGCAAGTTCCGCTCGTTTTATTCAACACTTTGCGATTCCGTTTTTCCTTTTCGCTTTGATCCTTGTCGGGAGTGCACAAGCCGCACCACCGTTACAACTGCGCAAAGGGGACCACATCGCCTATATCGGAAACGCAACGGCCGATCGGATGCAGCATTCGGCTTGGCTGGAGACCTACATCCATGGGATGTTTCCAGAATACGACCTGACGGTCCGAAATCTCGGATACCCAGGCGATGAGCTTAAGATTCGGAACCGTGAAGACAACTTTGGCAGTCCCGACGAATGGTTGACGAAAGTCAAAGCCAGTGTTGTGTTCTGTTTCTTTGGACACAACGAAGCGCTCAAAGGTCCGGGGGCTCTGGAAGGCTTCAAAAAGGACCTTGCCGAGACCATCGACAGCATGCTCGCTCAGAAGTACGACGGTCAAACCCAACCACGACTGGTTTTCTTCTCACCTATCGCCCATGAGAATCTCAACGATCCGAATTTGCCCGATGGCCAAGCGAACAACGCGAACTTCGCTATCTACACCCGAGCCATGAAAGAGGTTTGCGAATCGAAGAATGTTCTGTTCGTCGATATATTCGCTCCTTCGAAAGAGCTTTACGCGAAAGCTCCAAAGCCCCTGACGATGAACGGAATCCACCTGGCCGACGAGGGTGACCAAGCGGTCTCGCAGGTGATCGCAAAAACCTTGTTCCCGAACGAAAAGCTTCGACTCGATCCTGAGGGGCTTGGGAAACTGAGAGCCGCTGTCTTGGACAAAAACGACTATTGGTTCAACCGATACCGTGTGGTAGACGGCTACAACGTTTTCGGTGGACGCTCGAAATTGGCTTGGTTCGGTCAATCCAATGCAGATGTCATGATGCGGGAGATGGAGATTTTCGATGTGAAAACCGCCAACCGCGACGGGCGTGTATGGGCCGTAGCCAAAGGCTCGGATCTTGAGGTCAAAGATGACAATTTACCTGAGGTCCTCACGGTGAAAACCAATATCCCAGGTGTTCTGCCCGACGGTAAACACAAATACCTCGGAGGCCAAGAGGCGATCAGCAAGATGAAGCTAGCCAAGGGAATGCAAATCAATCTCTTTGCAAGCGAAGAGATGTTCCCAGAGCTAATCAATCCGGTGCAAATGGCCGTCGATCCCGATGGTCGCCTTTTTGCATCGGTATGGCCTTCTTATCCTCACTGGAATCCAACTCAGCCCAGGAGGGACAAGATTATCTGCTTGCCCGATGACAACGGCGATGGTGTTGCAGATCGATGTGTTACGTTTGCCGACGAACTCAACAGTGTCACGGGCTTTGAATTTTGGAACGGTGGCATGCTCGTCGCTGCGCTTCCTGAGATATGGTTTCTTAAGGATACCGACGGTGACGAGAAGGCAGACCTTAAGATCCGGATGCTCCAAGGTGTCTGCAGCGCCGACTCGCACCACTCGGCCAACGCGATGCTTCTGGGGCCAGACGGATGGCTTTATTGGTCGCGAGGTATTTTCAACATCGCTGCGATGGAGACCCCGACCAAGACCGTACGATCGGGTGAGAGTGGCGTACACCGTTTCAATCCGCGGACTTTCGAAATGGAGTTTCACTTCCCGATCGGACCGAACCCGCACGGGGATGTTTTCGACCAATGGGGTTATCAGTTCGCCAACGACGGCACCAGCGGCACGGGTTCCTATGTCAATATCGGCAAAGGGATCGGAAACAAACAGTGGTTTAAAATGCGGGTACGCCCTGTGGCAGCCACGGGAATCCTCTCGAGCAGTTTATTCCCCGAGGAGAATCAGGGGAATTTCTTGATCTGCAATTGCATCGGTTTTTTAGGGGTTTTACAGCACAAGGTCAAGTACAACGGCGCCGACATCACCTGTGAGGAAGTCGAGCCCATCGTCGTTTCGAGCGACCCGAATTTCCGCCCTAGCGATGTCGAAGTCGGAGGCGATGGTGCCCTTTATGTCGCCGATTGGCAAAACGCCATCATCGGGCATATGCAGCACAACATGCGAGACCCCAACCGAGATGACCAACATGGTCGGATCTATCGCGTAACGGCCGAAGGTAAAGACGCGCTCGCTCCGGCAAAGTTACGAGGCAAACCGATCCCGGAAGTCCTTGCCGCGTTTACGTCCAAGGAAAACGGGACCCGCTACCGTGCCCGAATCGAACTCAGTGGTCGCAAGGCCGACGAGGTCGTCGCATCCCTAAACGCTTGGTCGAAAACCCTCGACCCAGCAAATGCAATGCATGCCCAAGCTCTCCTCGAGGGGCTATGGGTTCTTGAGGAACATCGCAGGCCTGATTTGGCATGGATCGCTAAGACCTTTCTAGCCAATGAGCCGCGGGTTCGTGCTGCTGCAATCCGTACGCTCGGGCACTGGTCGGGCCGTGTTGATGATTGGGGTGCGCTCCTTTTGGCAGCTGCAAAAGACGAGTCGCCTTTGGTCAGAGCCGAAGCGGTCAAAGCTGCCGTCGAATTCGACGGCTATGACGCCATCGAAGCTATTTTCGAAGCTTCGGTACGTCCTACCGATCCAGAGCTCGATACGGTCATTCGCTACGCCAAGCAACGAGCCAAGATCGACCAAGGGTTGCAGGATGCTATCGCCTCGAAGAAGCAACTCTCCGAAGCGGCCATGGAATACGCCCTTAAAAATGCTAGCCCAGAATCCTTGTTGAAATTGCCCCAGTCCGAAAAGGTCTTTCTAGCGATTCTCGATCGATCCAACGCCTCGACCGGTGCTTTGCGCCAAGCCTTGCAAGGTCTCTCGCAGATGCGAAAAGAAAGCTCGGTACCGGTGGTGCTCAAATTGGTCAATGATCGCGATCAAGCAGGGCAAACCGAAGCCCTCAAGGGTTTGCGGGAATTGCTCTTGGAGCAACCCTTGAGTGAGATCCGTAAGTACCGAGGCGCTCTTCAGAACCTGGCGACCAAGGCCAAGCAGTCCGATACGCGTCAACTCGGCTTCGCCGCTTGGGCTACCGCTGAGGGTAACGGGGATGCTCCATTTGCAACCGCATCGGCCAGCAAGCAGGGGCTCGGAGATCTTCTCAAGGCGATTCCAGAAATCGCAGACCAGGAGGTCAAAAAGAACCTCTTCCAATCGGCACGCGCGTTGATGTTTGAACTTCCCGGATCGCTTGGGGCCGAACCGAGCAGTTATGGAATTCTACAGCCTGGCATCCAGGTCGATTACTTTTATCCAGCTCCTGACAATGTCGCTGCTGAAACCCTCGCAGCGATGAAGCCCAACGACGGTGGCGTCGTTCCCCAGATCGTCATGAACGTCCCACAACGCAAGCAAGCCGACGATTTTGCATTGCGGTTTACTGGGAATGTGATCATTCCGCAATCTGGTAAGTACACGTTTTTTGTGGCCTCGGATGACGGCTCTCGGATCTATATCGACGAAAAACTCCTGGTCAACAACGACCGCTTGCAAGGGATGACCGAACGATCCGGCACCGTCGAGCTGTCGGCCGGCCCTCACAAACTCATGGTGACCTATTTCGATAACGGTGGGGGAGACGGTTTGAGCGTCGCATGGAGCGGACCGGGTATCCAAAAGCAACCGATTCCAACCGATCGATTGACCGTCGGTGGAACTGGCCAGACGCTCCATGATCTTGCGATCCGTGCAGTGATCTCGATCCCAGGCAACGAAAAAGAGAAATTCGCGGATTTGACCAAGCTCGTCAAATCCGATCGTCAAAGAACGACTGCCGTCCAGGCACTGCGAACACTTCCCGATTCGAGCTGGGATCCCAAGGAACTCCCTAGCTTGGTCGATAACCTCGTGGGCTACCTGAGTTCGATTCCCGCCAAGCTACGGACCAGTGGGCCAGCGACCGAAACGGTCGAGTTGGTCAAATCGCTTTCGAGTCGGTTGCCCGCAGACCTAGCGAAGGCTGTTTCGGACCGTCTCGGCAATCTCGATGTGCGAACCATCGCGATTGGAACCGTCGTTGAGAGAATGATTTATGACAAAGAGCGAATTGTTCTTGAGGCCGGTAAGCCCGTTGAGTTCCGATTTGCGAATACCGACAACATGCCCCATAACTTCGTAATCGTCCAACCAGGATCGCTCGAAGAAGTCGGATTGAGTTCCGATGCAGGGGCCCAGGAACCCGACGCTCGGGAAAGGAATTTTGTTCCCAAATCCGACAAGATTCTGCTAGCGAGCAAATTGATTGGGCCTGGGGAATCGCAAGCGATTAGCTTTGATGTACCCACCGAGCCTGGAATGTATCCCTACGTCTGCACGTATCCGGGACACTGGAGACGCATGTTCGGCGTCTTGGTCGTCGTTTCGAGCATCGAACAGTACAACAATGACCCTGAGGCTTACCTTGCGAGCAATCCACTCGAAATACGGGACGAACTGCTCAAATCCATCGGACGAAACACCGAATGGAAAATGGAGGATTTGACTCGGGAACTTGCGGGACTCAAGCAGGGTCGATCCTATGAGGTTGGAAAGAGTCTCTTTGCGGCAGCAAGCTGTGTCGGATGCCACAAACTCGGAGGAGAAGGCAAGGAGTTTGGTCCGGACTTGAGTAAGCTCGACGATAAGAAGATGACGGCCGATTCGATCTTGAAGTCACTTCTAATGCCGTCGGCAGACATTGAGGACAAGTACCGAGCAAGGATCTTCCAGATGGACTCCGATGCGATCATCACCGGAATGGTTGTCGAAGAGACGGATCAAGAGATCAAAGTGATGGTCGATCCGTTGGCCAAGGGAGATCCAACCGTGCTGGACAAGGAGGAGATTGTCGGGCAGAAAGTCTCGTCTGTTTCGACCATGCCTCAAGGATTGCTCAACAAATTGACGAAAGAAGAGATTCTCGACTTGATGGCTTATGTTTTGGCTCGCGGGGACAAAAAGCACCCTGCGTTTCATGGGCACGAGCATGGCGACCATAACCACGGCGACCACTAGGGTTCGAATCCAACTTAAAGCGAATCGCGAATAGATGCCTGAGCGTTGTGTATGAAACCAGGATTTCAGATCGGAGCGATCGGCGAACTGATATGGAACGTCGATAGCTCGATGGTCATAACGCTCGGTGGAGATTCGCGGGCGACGGTTTTTTCCACCCCCAACATGATTATGTTGATGGAGCGTGCAGCGCGCGAGGCCCTGCGTCCCTATCTAGAATCTGGGGAGGAATCCGTCGGGACCGACGTCCATATCGAGCACGTCAGTGGCGCGGGAATTGGCGCCGTGGTTCGAGGTCAAGCACGAGCTACGCAGATCGACGGAAAACGAATCCATTTCGACGTGGAAGCTTGGTGTGGTGACCGCCAACTAGGTTTGGGCAAGCACACCCGTGCGCTGGTCAAACTCGAACGGCTTATCGAGAATCTGGAAAAGCAGAACCAAGAGGGGCCCAGGGCCATGCGATTGACCCCGAATGAATCCGAATTGCCAACTCTCAAAACGTTGCTTGTCGAGATAACCGGCAAGCTCGTTACGGTGACTCTGAATCGCCCTCAGTCGCTCAATGCGGTCAATGCAGAGATGACCTCTGATCTTGAAAAACTTGTCAGTTGGCTCTTAGGGCACAAGGATCAGTACCGGGTGGTGATGTTGCGAGGAGCCGGCGATGCTTTCTGTGCAGGTGATGACATCAAGGAATTACCCGGTTTTACAACGGACTTTTCCAGGGAATTGAGTCTGAGGCAAGCCGAGTTGTACTTGGCTTGGGAACGGTTACCGCAGATTGTCATCGCCCTGGTTCATGGTGATGCGATGGGTGGAGGGTGTGTCGCGGCGTACTCCGCAGACTTTCGGATCGCATCGCATGATGCTCGTTTTGGAATGCCCGAGATCAAACTTGGGTGGCCACCTGGATATGGAATCGCTCAATTGACGCATTTGATCGGCAAAGCGCGAGCGCTTGAGATGTGTCTGCTCGGGGAACCCATCCTAGCGAATAAGGCTTTCGAATGGGGGTTGATCCATGAACTCGTACCCAGGGGCCAGTTAGCTCAACGAGGGCAATGGTGGGCGGAACGATTGCTGAAGCTTCCGGCCGAGGCGATCCGGCAGACGAAGAAGTTGGTTCATTTGGATGAGGGTTCGCAGCCTAAAGTCGCTTATAGAGCCGACACAGAAGCTTATATACGCTGTCTGCAATTGCCCGATGCGAGCGAGGGGATAAGGGCGTTCATTGAAAAACGACCTCCAAACTTTGGTCGTTAGTCCTTACCGAATTCCATCGGCAGAACGACGCGGAATGTACTGCCTTGTCCAAGCTGGCTTGTGAGTCCGATTTCCCCTCCTAGGAGGCGACAAAGTTCGCGGACGATCGACAGCCCAAGGCCGGTTCCGGAGTGCTCGCGGGTGAGTGCATCTTTTCCAAGTTCGCCGGACACTTGGCGAAATTTTTCGAAGATAACTTCGTGTTCGTAGGGAGCGATACCCACGCCGGTATCGGCCACAGCGACGCAGAGCGTTCCGTCCTGATTTGGCTCGGCCGAGATCGTCACCAGACCACCCTCGGGAGTGAATTTGATCGCATTAGAGATCAGGTTCGTGAGTATCTGAGAGATTTTGCCTTGGTCCTGCATGACCCTTAGTTCTTGTACGCTTGAGTCAACCTGCAGGTCGATATTCTTATCTTCGGCCATTTTTCGAAAAAGTTCAATTTGAGCGTGGATCAAACCCAAGAGATCGAAGTTTGACGGTCGGACTTCCATTTTCCCGGCTTCGATTTTGGCAAGATCGAGGATATCGTTGATCATTTCCAACAGGACTCTGCCTGAGTTTTGAATATTTCCGACCCAACGCCTTTGTTTGTCGGTCAACGACTCGATCCCTGCGAGCACGTCGCTAAATCCCAAAATGCTGTTCAAGGGGGTGCGCAATTCATGGCTCATATTGGCAAGAAATTCGCCTTTGAGTCGATTCGCTTCGTAGAGTTGCAGGTTAACGCTTGCCAATTCATCGATACGCGAATCGAGTTCCTTGTTGACAGCTTGGATCTCTTTTTGGGTGGATGTGATATGACGAAGCATCCGGTTGAAGGATTCCGAAAGTTCTGTGAACTCGTCGTTGGTATCGACTTGGAATTCCAGATCGGTTTTGCCGTTGGTGATTTCGTCGGAAACGAATTTTAACTCCGAGAGTGGATTGATCACCAATCGCTTGAGGACCCAATGGATAAAGAACAGCGAGAGTGCAAGGGTCGCGATGCCGATTGCCGAGAGGAGCGAATAGCTCCAAATTCGCCAGAATCTCGTATCGGTCGTGGGGATACGAACTTGCAAGACGCGAAAAGGATCAACCGACATGACCGAAAGCTTTGGGAGCGAAAGAGCTTCGTTTCGGCTATGGCATTTGCGACATGATTCACGGAATTGGATCGGTTGATAGTAAAGATGGTATCCGTCGATAGGACCGACTTCTTCGAAGACGCTTTGGGTTGGACCTGCGATCAGATCCCAGTTGCTCTGCTGAGGCACTGGGTCGATAGGTTGATTGTTTTTCGAGGGAGATGGATTTTTCGCAGAATCGGATTTGGCCTGAGCTTTTGCCTTTTCTTCTAGCTCCGAGAGTTTTGCGTGTATTCTGTTGAGAACCTTAAGATCCTCGCGATCGGCCAGAGAGCCTCCGAGCGAATTATGCTCAAGACCATCATCGATGCGTAGGAGGGACGATTCGTACTGATTGCGGGATCGTTGTTGGTCGAAATCCGATAGCTCGGACACCTGAAGATCCGATCCCTCGGTTCCTTGTTTGCTGGTCATCACCACGATGTGTTTAAACCAAACAACTTGACCTGCGTAGTCGCGAGCCGATTGTCGGATTGTCTCGCTCACGAGGCGTTCTGCGACCAGTTGGACCGCGACGGCCCCTAGAACCAATGAGAAAAGCAGAGCGAGCCCCAAAAAAAAGAGAGCTTTTTTCTCGAGTGCCCACTCTGTAAATAAGCTCTTGAACAACACTTGGCTCCTGGCGATCCGATCCTGGATTCGACGATGCTTGCGAGCTGAGTATTGTACTCAAAGTCGTCTGTGCTTACAGCATCGCTCTTGCGTCTGCGGCAGAGGTGTACCCATTTTCGATCGCCAGCCAGATCAAAAGGCCTTTTTGGGCATGCAGTCGATTTCCAGCTTGTTGGAACACGAGACTATTTTTCGAATCGATCACCGCATCGGTAATTTCCATTCCGCGCCTTGCGGGCAGGCAATGGAGGATCTTGCAATGCTCGGGAGCCATCCCCATGAGTTTGGTGTTGACCTGAAAAGGTCCGAACGCAGCTTTGCGGGCTTCATTTTCCTCTTCTTGGCCCATGCTGGTCCAAACATCGGTGTAGATAAAGTCAGCATCCTTGACCATCGAGCGAATGTCATCGCTTTGATCGAAATCCAATTGGCCCACGAGTCGAACCTCTTCGATGAAATCGTTAGGAATTTGGTACTTTTTTGGGCAAGCGAGCCGGAATCGTAGTCCACTTATCGCTGCGGCCCGAATCAGCGATCGCACCACGTTGTTTCCATCTCCCACGAACGTCAGCTGCTTTCCTTGAAAGTTACCGCCGGTCGATTCGTCGATGGTCAAAATGTCGGCTAAGGCTTGGCATGGATGGGATTCATCGGTCAGGCCATTGATCGTCGGTACGGCGTTGTGGCGGACGAGTTCCTCGATGGTCGCCTGGGAAAAAGCTCTGCAGACCAGGAAGTCGCAGTACTCTCCGAGAACACGAACGAAATCGCCTATGGTCTCACGCTCGCGCCAGCCCGCATCGCCGGTCAAGTACAAAGCAGTACCTCCGAGCTGCGCCATGGCGGTTTCGAAGCTAACGCGAGTCCTCAAACTCGCCTTTTCAAACACCAGTGCACAGGTTCTGTTCTTGAGCAAGTCAGGTCGACGGCCCTGGCCCAGGAGTTTCTTGAGCTGGTGCGACCAGTCCATGATCATTTGAAATTCGTCGATTCGCAAATCGACTAGCGATCTTAAATGTCTCATCGTTGGATCTTTGCTTAGATTCGCGAGGCGGCTGTGTTGCGTTGTTGAAGGATTTCCGTTCCTACGCCAGCGGTTGTGTAGATCTCTAGCAAGAGCGAATGCCGCAACTGGCCATCGATGATGTGAACCTTGCCAACACCCCGGTTGAGGGTCGAGAGGCAAGCCTCCACTTTGGGAATCATCCCACCACTGATGACGCCCTGCTCGATCAGCGCCTTGGCTTCCGCGGCCGTCATCGAATGGATCACACTCTTTGGATCGTCTTTGTCTCTCCTGACACCATTGACATCGCTGATGAAAATCAGCTTTTCTGCCCCTAAGGACTCCGCCACAGCCATCGCAGCGGTGTCCGCGTTGACATTGTACTTCTGGCCGTGGGGATCGATGCACATCGAGGGGATGAAGGGAATTTGTCCGGTGTAGGTAAGGCTTTCGATCGTTTGACGGTCGACCCGTGTCACTTGCCCAACGTACCCCAAGTCGATCGGGGCGCTTCCGGGTTCTTCAAGCAGCAATTTTTCGCCGAACAGAACGTTCGTTGTGCGGAAATTTAGATTCATCGCACGGCCTCCGAGACGCTCGACCTCTTCAGTCAAAAACGTATTCAACTCGTATCCTAGCGTTTGCTCAACGATTTCGAGCGTCTTGGCGTCGGTCACTCGCCGTCCCTTGACCCATACCGGTTCGATGGCTGCGGCTTCCATCGCTTTGTTGATTGAGGGGCCACCTCCATGGACAACCACCGGTCGCATACCGACAGTCTCCATAAAAATAATATCCAGAAGTGTATGTCGCATCGCGTCAGGGTTGGCCATGAGCGAACCACCGAGTTTGATGACGGTCGTTTTTCCGCGAAAGCGCCGGATCCATCCCATCGCCTCGATCAGTACGTCGGCCTTCTGGACCGCTTGGGTTTGGTCGTCCACGTTGGTTCCTACAATTGAGCTATAAAACAACAACGCCGACACGCTATGGCGCATCGGCGCATTCGAAATTTTTGGAGCCAATTCCTCTAAGGAATTTAAACCGCTACTCAGGGCACCCGACGATTCGGCGGGACCAAACAAGGATTTTAGCCTCGATAGCAACCTATTTCAACTGAGACTCTCCCATCCGAGACTCTTTCAACCGAGCCGCATCGAGAGCGCCTAGGGCGACGGTATCAATCTTTCTAATTCCCTTGCTGCTTTCGTTACGATTGGCAAGGCCCAGTTCTCTTGAGAGTACAAGAGGCACAAGGCTCGCAGACGGATGGCCAGTTCCTGATTTGGCGAGCCGGATTGCATAACCTTCTGGTAATGATTTTCGAGTTGCGTATAGCGGATTTTGTCGGATGTCGATTCTACCTGAGAATGGAGCTCTTCATCGAGTTTCCTGGCAAAGCGGACCCAGGTTTGTTCTTTGGGGTCGAGTAATTCGAGTGGATAAGCCTCCGCAAAGGCCGCTAGTTTTGACTTTGCCATTTCGCTCTGTGTATCTTTGATATCTACGATATCTCGCAAGACCGAGACCATCGCATCTTGGCCTGGATAGCGGTTGCTGGATCGACGTTGGAGAAATCGAAGTCGCTTCAAGTATTCGATCTTTTCGGAGGCGGCGTCAAGTTCATCTAGACGCGGGTCATTTGGGTATTTATCCCTGAATGCATCGATCTGATCCTCGATATCGAGCAGTCGGGATTCATCTCCACTAGTGACCGCCGCGGCGATGGGTTCGTAGAGCCGATCGGGATTGGCGGGTTGGGAGAAGTAGAGGAATCCGGCGATGCACGCGATAAGGGCCCCGAGAATCAAAAGGATCTCTCCCCAAAACTTGCGTTTTTCGACCTCAGGCCTTGGCCCTTCGAAAATCGATACCTTAGCTCGATCTTGATCGCTTACCTCGGTAAAGGTAGTCCGTCCCGAGGTGGGTAGGCTTGAATGAGTGTGTCTTTGGACCAGCGGTTCGCCGGATATTTGTTCTCTGGTCGCTTCGTCGGCCCGAGCGATTTCGATGCGTGTGGCGTCATGGTAAGGCGAATCGGAAAGATCAGCGATCGAGGGAAGGTCTTTGACGTCGATGCTGGTTTTTGTGGGGCTCGTATGGACATCCAGGGCCTCCGAGGGCTGCTTATCCGACCTCGATTCGAGCTGCTTGGCCTCGCGCTGTTTTAAACCTGCCCGAAGGGCTTGGAGTCGGTTCATGGTCAGGTAGGATGTCGCCGGGCGTTTGCTCGGGTCGCGGCTTAGCAAATCGTCGATCAATTTGCAGAATTCCAAGGGCACCTCGGGGGCCAATTGGTTCATGGGAATGTAGGGCCCGTATCTTATATTGAAGAGAATCTCGGGGATGTTTTTTCCGAGGAAGGGCGCTCGGCCTGTTAGGCATGCATAACAGATCGCACCCAGTGCATACAAATCGCTTCGTGGGCTCACGGTGGCCCCATCGGCTTGCTCGGGTGGCATAAAGTCGGCTGTACCGACGGTAGCACCTGGCTGGGTCGAACCATCACCTCCGAACAATTTAGAGATACCGAAATCCAGCAGCTTGATGGTATTTTCCTGGGTGATCATCAAATTCGCTGGTTTCAAGTCGCGATGGATGATTCCAAAATCATGAGCTTGTTTGAGTGCACCTGCGATTTGGATCGCCCAATCGAGAACGGTCTGCCAAGCGATCCTTCGTTCGAGCTTTAGCTTTTCGTGCAGATTAATCCCTTCGACAAATTCCATCGAGTAGAAGGGCAAGGAATCAACTTCGCCGATTCCGATCAGCCGGACGATGTTGGGGTGTTTGAGTCGGATGAGTGTTTGGATTTCCGATTCAAAGCGGCTATGAAACCTGGATTCTTTGGACAATTCTTCAGAGATGATCTTCACGGCAACGCGTTCGTGGTTTCTCTCGTGGATCGCCTCGTAGACGACACCCATGCCACCGCGACCGAGGAATCGAATCACTCGGTAGGGTCCTAGAAATTCCGGCAACGCACCCAACATTCGCTATTCTCCTTTAGCAGGTCCGCTGGATCGAAGGTAGCTGATGATCCCGGCGATTTCCTCAGGACTGAGCAACTGTTCAAATCCTTCAGGCATAAGCGACCGTTCGGACTCTCGAAACTCAGCGATATCGGTCTTGTTCAGATGATCGATCCTTCCGTTGCTATCGACCCATTCGATGCTCGATTCATCCTCTCGAAGTTTCAGACCCGTCAGTACCTGGCCTTCGTGAGTTCTTGCTTGGAAGACCCAGTACTTTTCCTCGACGGATCGGTTTGGATCTAAAATCGCAATCGCCCAAGCTTCGTTGGTCCAATGTGCGAGCCCTCGGAGGTTTGGCGCAAGGCTCTCTTGATAGTTCTCGTCAACTCTTCGACCTTCGTGGCATGTGGCGCAATGCTTGCGATAAGCGACTTGACCGATACTTGCATCAGCCTTTTTCGGCCAGCCGAGTAGTGCTTGCCGAACCAGTGCTGGCCGGTCGGCCCCTGGTGCCGGTCCGAAGATCTCGATGGCACCCTTCGACACCTTTTGGGACCCATCGGATCGCAATCGTTGAATCGTGATCGCATCGATATCCGCAGCGGCTATCTTCCCCTGTCGAACCGCTTCGAGAATTTCCACTCCACCCGATTCGTTTTGTCCAAGTCTGCTCAATACAACCGACCGACTAGCTTGGGACAAATCCCGCCACCGACCGATCAGTTGCGAGGAGGCTTGGCCGCCGAGATTCATCAAACCGATGGTCAATTCCGAATCGATCGGCAGCGATTCGCCCCGCACCAGAGCTCCGAGCAACATCGCATGATCCTCTGTCCAGGTCGAGCCCATCCGAGAAGCAAGCAGGTTCACACCGGCGAGCACCCCGCCCGCATCGACTTGGGTGGGGTCGTTTTGGTACAGGCGCAAGCAATCGCGCGCCGAATCCAGGATCCGTCCGATCGCAGATTCGTCCAAACCAGAGACATCCGCCGACGCAAATTGCTTGGCCAAAAGGTAATGCCAAGCGGGTCTAGGGCCCGTTTCGTTGGCGACCGAAGCGAGTAATTCCGCGCGAAATTCGGGCGAGATCCTGGGAACGAGTTTTTCGGCGATCTTTTGCACGCTGCGGATCTCTGCATTTCCATTGAGTACAGCTCGCAGCAGACCATCGACACTCGATGGATGCAGGAAATGGATCGATTCTTGGACCCAACTATCTGGTGCATGGCTTACAAGGGCCTTGGCCATCCAGTCGATTGGAGGAACTTTATCCTGACTTGCTTCGACCATAGCTACCATCGCCAAGGAGGGCAATTTGGCGATCGAATCGAGAGGTATAGAAGCCCAGAAACGTTGTCGGGCATCGGGATCCAGACCTAAAGCATCGACGTTTTCGGCCAGGAAGCGGAGTGTCTGTGGGTCGCTCTTGGCGACCAGATCATCGATTCGATGGACAGGGAAGCTGCCTAATGCCATGAGCACGCTTACGAGCCGAACCCGGGTTCCTGGGTGATTGGTTTGCATGAGCAACTCGCCGATGGGAGCAGCAACCGTTGCGACATCTTTGCGGCCGATCCAGCGGCTCAAAAGTGTTTGTTGTGCAAGATCGGATCTAGCGGAGTTTGGGCCAGCGATTTCACGTATCAACGCGAGATCGTCTTTATCGGAGAGATTCTCGATGGTTCGGGGGGTGTAATCCGATTTTCGAATTCGGTAGATGCGACCCCGATCCTCCCCGGCTCGGACGTTGATCCGCCGCTGCCATTCTTCGGGGATCCATTCGGGATGTTCGATCACGTAGCGGTACATATCGACGACCCACATTGTGCCGTCTGGAGCATTTTCGATACGGACGGGGCGAAACCATGGGTCGCTGCTGCGTAGAAACTCGCTTTTGGAATCAGCGCCGATACGGTTAGCCGCCCAGGTTGCTCCGGAAGTTTTGAGGTCATAGCGTACGACGAGGTTGTGGACAGGCTCGCAAACCAATGCAAAGCCCCGCATCTGTTCGCCTTGGCCTTCGCCCCGATTGATCACCGTGCTACAGGCCGAGGTGAAACGGTTGATCGCGTAAAGATCGTTGAATCGATCGGCTTGTTGACTGAGCGGAAAAACTGGAGGAATGCTCGGAGGATTGGTAATCAATTGATAACGTCGTTTAGGCTTGTATCCACTGCGTTCGATCCAACGCTGGGGATAAACATAATGGAACATCGGTAGGCTGTTTTCGTTGCCGAACCAATTCCCCACTTCATCGGTGGTTCGAATGTACTGCGTCACCCCCGACTCAAGACGAAGATCGCCCGAATCGGGGTCGAGGCTCAAGTCGGATCCGGAGATCCTCATTTGTTTCGGGGGCTGTTGAGAGACCAAGCCGTTGCCTGTGACGGTCACAACATTGGCACCTCCCCCGGGTCCAAAATGCAACCGATGGTCCATTCCGTAGGTGAATCCATGAACTCGGTGCTGAGGATTTCCCTCAGGAAATCCCGTTACCAGCACCACCTTCTCGTCGCACTTGCCATCACCATCGGTATCTCTGGCAAAGAAGATGTCCGGCGCGCAAGCGATGATCACTCCATCGCGCCAAGCGTAGATGCCTGCGGGGTAATTCAGGCCATCGAGAAACATGGTGCTCTGATCCATGACTCCATCACCATCGGTGTCGACCAAGGACTTAACGCAACCCGTTTTCGGACCGCCCAGTGGGTAGTCCCCCATTTGGACCACCCAAACCTTACCGTCTTTCCCCCAAGCGATCCCGACCGGATCGGTGACCAGCGGCTCGCTTGCTACGAGTTCGATGGTATAGCCCTCGGGAACTTCCATCGTCGCGAGCGATTGCTCGGGGCTGCGCGGTTGGTCGGCGGCTTGTTGCTGTTGGGTCAACTGCAAGACACGGTCGACGATTTTTTCCTCGGTTCCCGACTCCCATCGTCCTGGTTGTCCGTAATAGAGCATCGAGCCATCGACTTCGTAGCCTCCTTCGTCGCGAACCCGTTCGCTTGCTACATACGCGAAAACATCATCGACATAGCCAGCCACCCAAACATTTGCGAATTGACTCAGCTCTTTTTCGAGCCGAATTTGATAATCGACAACGACCTCGCCCCCCATAAAGACCCAAGCTAGATCTTTGCCGAAGCTCCAAAGGTGCACGGGTGCAGGATACGTCTCGGGAATTCGGTCTTTCCGCGATAGCAGTTCGAGCCATTGGTTCGCAAAATTCCGTTCGTGAGCGGATGCACTTTTTTGCATCCCCTCGAGAGTCGCTTTGTTGGGACGCTGGCTTGCTAATGCGACCAAAACGAAGGCCGCATTGGTGGGCTTGGGCAATACCTTGAGTTCATGACTTAGCACCTCTTGAACCGAATTTGCCATTTCGGCTCCGTGCTGTCGAGCACGTTCGATCGTGCCACGCGGATTTGGATTCGCATCGGCACCGCATCCGATGATCGGCAAGGCGATGCATCCGGGGTTTTTCTCTTCAAGAATGGACGCCGAAATCCCTCCCCAATCGCCACTGATCTTGTTGGCATCCGGGGAGATCGAGGTGCTATGGCAGGCGTATTGGTACGATATAGCGAGGAGTTTCCCTGACATATCCCGCACACGCAGGATGCGAACGTTGCGATCGACCGGGCCTTCATCGACTGTTCCAATTCCTACCCACTGCTTGTCCTTGAGCATTCTGCGGTTGATGGCAAACTCCGCCCTTCCGAGCCCATATTCGACCGTACCGGGCTTGAGGTTTGCAGCTGCATCGAGAACCGCCTTGGAGATCCCCTCGATGGTCTTTTGGGTCGTGCGTAGCATCGCCGCATTTTCCTCTTGGGACATTGGAACCCCGAAAAGGTTTGGGATCAATCCGTCCAAGTGCGGAGCGGTATGGGAGTGGGTGGTGCAAAAGACGATGCGAGAACGCGGAATCTTGAGCGTTGGCAGAACTCGTTCGAGTACCCGCTCGGTCATCACCGCCGAGATGCCGATCGCGTCGATCGATACGATCACGAGTGCATCGTCGGTCGAGGACCCCGGAGAGAGGACCAAGGCTCTGGCGGACAAGCGGTCCTCGATTCCTTGACTTGGGACCAAACGACTTGCATATCCGCTCAATCGCACAGGCTCATCGGGCGTGATATCCACCTTGGAGGCACCGACGAACCAAGAGGTACTTTCAGGCTCGCTTGCAGCTAGTAGAGAGCATGGTGGTAATACCGGCCCAAGGTTCCCCAGGAAGCACAAAGAAACGAAAACGGGCAGAAAACGCGTCGCAAGGATCAGGGCTTTCATCATTACCTCACAAGTTGGATAAGAACATCAGCTCAGATTATAACCGACGAAAAAGGGTCAGGGGCAATCCTTTTGGAAAGGCTCTCCCGAAGATTTGCGGTTAAAAGAAGGTCCAAGAGACCTGGTCGGTGCGACGTTCGCATACCGTCTTCGAAAACCGCACAAATTTGGCACCAACCTCCTGCAGTATTCCTTAGCGTGATGAAGCCCAATCTGTACAAATCGATCTGTCTGCCTCGTATTCGTGGCTATGTGTGGCGATAAAAGCCGAACAGCCGGATCTCTACAGGAGACCCACTAATCCAAAAAAGTGAGCTCATCTCAACTACGAGCGGGCTCGCAGGTCTGCACTACTTTCACTGAGGTGTTCCTTCGGCTAAGAGCGAGTACAATCTTTCAGTCGATTTCGAGCGCGAGCACCGTCCGCCGCGGCGGGCTGATCACGAACACGACGAGGAGCCTGATCTCTTCCCCCCTGCACTTTTGCCTGCTAGAGACGAGTAATCCGATGACTTTGACACGTACCTTGTTTGAAGCGCTCGACCGTGTCCCTTTGGTCGACCCACATTCGCACATCGACCCGCGATCACCGGCGTCGAGCACCATCGCCGATTTGCTTGGATATCACTATTACACCGAGCTGGCACACAGCGCCGGGATGCCCCGCGAGAGGATCGAGGAGCCAGGGATTTCTCCCGAGGAGAAAGTAGCAAGGTTGTTCGAACATTTGCACCACATCGATCACTCAGTTCAATGGTCATGGTTCGTCGAGCTATCGAGAGAGCTGTTCGATTTTCAGGGGGATTGTATCGATCGAGGCAATTGGAGAGACCTTTATGATCTTGCCCTAAGAAAGATGGGTCAGCCCGACTGGGAAGATCAGGTACTGCGCAAAAGCCATGTTGAGCGGATTTTTCTGACGAATGATTTCGACGATCCACTCGATGATTTTGATACCCACCGCTACATACCTTGCCTTCGTACCGACGACTTGGTTTTTAACTTAGCTCAGTCAGCGACCCGAGAACGCTTGGCCAGAGCGACGGGCGTTGCCGTCGGTACACTCAAGGATTTGCGAAACGCGATCGGTTCGTTGTTTACCCATTTCAAGCAAAATCAGGTTCGAGCTTGCGCGATATCGCTTCCACCTTGGTTTACACCGCGAGCCATGGCCGACGATGATGAGTCGGCTCAACTCGCCTTGAAACGTCTAGTTACGGGCCAAGATCCAACGCAAACCGATCGAGAAACGATCGCTTACTGGGTTTTTTGGCAGTTGGCCGAATTTTGTGATGATATGAAATTGCCGTTCGATCTGATGATTGGAGTGAATCGCAAGGTGTATCCGGGTGGAGTCTATCAAGGTCAAGACTTGTATGATTCGCGATGGTCGATGATCCAGTATAGCGCGTTGTTCAACGCATTTCCGAGGGTGAAATTTCCGATCTCGGTACTCGCCTCGGTCAGCAATCAAGAGCTTGTCGACTACGCTTGGATTTTTCCGAATGTGATTGCAAACGGACATTGGTGGTACAGCAACACTCCATTGTTCATTCGCCATGATTTGCAAGCCCGAATCGATGCGATTCCCAGGAACAAGATCATCGGTTACTACAGCGACGCGTATAAACTCGAATTCATCCTTCCCAAATACCGCATGTACAAACGCATCTTGGCACAAGTACTCGGTGAAACGATCGTCGAGCAGCATGGCCGTTCCGAGTCGTTTGCGATCGATTTAGGGACACAGATCTTGAGGGGAAATGTCGATTCGATTTTCTTCGATCAAGAGTGATGCGGCAGGGTTCGGTTAGGTTTCGAAATGGGTATCGTTTTGAAAACACCCGTCGATCCCCAAGCGATATTGGAAGGAATCGAACTGACCGATGTATCGATCCGTGCTGCTGTGGACATGCTCGGCTTCGGTAATGAACCTTAGATTTCCATCCGGGTACACATCGTGCTTGATAAGAACCCGTTCGTAGAGTTCTTGTGGCGAACCGTAACATATCAGGAGCTTGTGTTCATCAAACTGAATTTCTTGCTTGCGCTGCGGGTTGACCACAGCAATCCCGGTACATCCGTCATTTAAAAGGATGTCCTCAAATTCATACAACAAGCTTGAGAGAACCGGCACATCGATATGCTCTCGAATGAAATCCTGATGCTCACCGGTATCGCCATGATGACTTGTCTCAAGAACGACGTTGACGACATCGCCAAGGCAACCGACGAGGTCGACGAACAGGTCGAATAGTCGTTCACGCGATGCTGAGGCGAGGATTACCGGTATACGGGTTTCGGAATCCGGGTCGTTGTACTCATCGTGTCGATATCCCTGACGTGGGACAACCTGCATGTTGTACGATGGTCGAATCGCATCGGTCAGTTCGAAGGTGCCATAGCGAGCACGTTCCATGTGCGCCTCGAGTTCGTCTGGGGAAAGGGATGCAAAACTCGAGGTCGGGGTCGATCGAGACTCGCTGAAATTGCGTTTGCTCTGACCGGAACGAAAGCCTGGGAAGCCCATGATGATTTAACGCTTGGGAGATGGAGTGGTCATTCGGGGCGTCGAAACTTGAATCGAACTCGCCCGGAATATCCAAAAATAGGTCAGGCTCGTCCGCAAAGCACACAAAGTCCGTAAATTCTCGATCTTTTCTGTTCGGTACGATCGCTACGACCCGAACAGCACGCATCGTAGATCCAAGAGTAAGAACCCTATGGGTGGAGTCCCAAACGGATGGATCGCGATAACGATCAGTGGTTCGAATTCAAGCCGATTTCCCGCAGCGCTCGAGAGCCCACGAAGATGACCGATAGCCGTTTGCGCCCACTAGGATCCTTGGTTTTGAGTTTGCGTGTCTTGGGCACCTCTGTCTTTGCCGTCTTTGTAATTTTCATGACCGGTTGCGATTCGAGCCCAGATCGTTCCGAGAGAAACCAGGCCCGAGATTCCGCATCCCGCGAAAAACTTGTACGTGATATCGGACTTCCCACGGCAGTATCACCTCGTGAAGCAAAGTTGCCGGTAATCCCCGTCCCCTCCGAGACGTCGGCAACGAACCGAAGGGAAGCCGACAGTAACCCACAGTCCGACACGTCCTTGGCCTCTGAGAGTCCACTGCAACCAAACCTTGGAATTGGTTGGATCGATACAGGTAGTTTGCCTATCTTGCAGTGGGAGATTATTTATTTGGGGAATCGTCCTGTCGGTTACACACGACGAAGCATCGAGATAGCGACTCCAAATCAAGTCGAGCCATTTGGAGATTTCAAGGATGCCAAGTCCGTTACATTGCTGTGTCTGGAGGCCGAAAGCCGTATTCGGATAAGTCGCAAGAGTTCCGATCCGATCGATCAAACGGTTTTCCTAAGGACTCTTGAAAAGCTCGATGGTGAACTTTTGGGGATCGAGGGGAATATCGACACGGGTGTTGTCAAGCGAAAATTCACGGGGAATGTTCGGGACGGCGCGTTGAATATTCAAATTACAGAAGACCGGGTTGTTTCGAGCAACAGCGTTCCGTGGGATCCGAGTTATCGAGGCCCATTTGCGATTGAGCAATCGCTGCGTAAATCGCCGATGGAGCCTAAGGAAATCCGCGTCGTGAGGTATCTCGATCCCTTTCAAATGGCCGTGACGGAAAGTTCACTCGAGGGACTCTCCGTGGGCCAGACCGTAGACTTCGAGGGGCAGTTCGCCGACCGACTTGAGATTGAGAATCGTTCGACTACTCAAGGCCGCACGTCGAATTCCTTGCTCTGGACGGATCGCAATGGGATTGTCCGCAAGTCGTACACTGCTGGTTTGGACCGCCTGTCCTTTGACTGCGATCCTGTCACAGCCCGGTACGTGATCTCCAAGGAGGAGTTCGATGCATCGTCGTTTAAGGATCTTCCGCTGTTGGGGTCCTTTGCGACACTTCCCGATGCGCAGCAAGGGGGATTCCGTATCGCTTCAGAACTGTTGCGACACGACGGATCGATCAGCAGCAAAACCAATCAGATCGTCGAAAGAGTGAACGAGAAAACATGGGACGTTCAGGTACGTTCGGTATCTGAGGATGGGGGGCAAGACACTGCCGACTTGCCAGGGCAGGACGCCTTGGCATCTACGGGAGTGATCGATTGGAAGGAACCGACTATCCAGCGGTGGCTTTCCTCGCAGATTGCTACTAGCGATTCCTCGGCGAACACAGGTTCGAATACACAGAGCCAGCGGCGAGTCCTCGCAGCAAAAACGCGAGCCTGGATATCGAAGAACGTCGGTCGTACCGAACTCGACCGCACTCTCCAAACGGCGACGAGCACCTTGCGGAATCGCAAGGGGGATGCAATGGACCAAGCGATCTTGCTGACGGGTGCCTTGCGCGGTTTGTCGATCCCGGCGCGCGTAGCGATCGGATTCCGGGCAGAACCTTCGAGTATCCGACCGACCTATCGTCTTCATCTTTGGGCGGAATACCACGATTCGATCCGTTGGATTCCAATCGATTCTTTCCTTGAGACCGACACGGTTCCGATCGATCGAATTAAAATAACCGAGTCGACGATGCCGTCGCTCAACGCCTATGAGCCAATCCTCACAGCGATTCGACTAACAACCGATATGGAACTTACGGCCAGGACCCGGAAACCGTGAGCGTCGAGAAGATCGACACAAAATTCGTTCGACGATCGACTTCAGCAATCGTTGTCTTTGCAATCGGACTTAGGATTGTTGCGGCATTGGTATGGCAATCGCAGTGCAGTTCGAACAACACAACTTTGCGGTTCGGAGACAGCCATTCGTATTGGACCATCGCCTCGAATTTAGCTCTTGAGGGTCGATACCAATACGGAAGCGATCAGTCCAGAATCTTTCGATCCCCGGCATACCCCCTTTTTCTAGCACCGTTGGCTTGGGGCGAACGGTGGTTTTCCGAGCAGAGCGCGCAGGTTCCTTTTGTACTCGGTGCAAGAATCGCTGGTTGTATCCTAGGGGGGCTTACTGTTTGGATCATGATGCGATGGACAAGGGGCATTGCAGGGACTGCATCCGGTATTTTCGCTGGACTTTTGGCGGCGACCTACTGCGGTGCGGTGGGCATGAGCATCTTTGTATTGAGCGAGGCGGTAGCTACCCCACTTATCGTCTTATCATGCTGGATGCTCTGGCGTTCGACTCTGCTGGATCCAGATCAAGGTGGTTCTGATTTCTGGACCTCCCAGCGATGGCTTTCGACTTCTTGTTCGGCTTTTGCATTGGGTTTGGCATGTTTAGCGAGACCCAGTTGGGGGCTCTGGCCCGGGTTGGCTTTGCCACTCGTTGCGTTTGCTAGCAATAAGCAAGTGTCGTTTTTTTGGAGAAACTGGTTGTTGCAGGGAATGTTTTTTTTCGGAATCTTGTGCTGTGTGATGGCCCCGTGGTGGGTACGAAACTACGCGATTACGGGAAAGTTTGTACCTTCGACGCTCCAGGTGGGTGCAAGTTTGTACGACGGGTGGCACCCGGGAGCTAGTGGTTCGAGCGATGAAAATATGGCGTTTTCGATCGAAGCGATGCAACGGATCCTAAGAGAAGAGGCATTGCTAGCAAACGCCTCTTCCGAGGTCGAATCGACCTTGGAGTGGCGGATTGACCGGCGGTTGCAAAAGGAGGCTTGGGCCTGGGCACGTGAAAATCCATCTGACGCTCTTCGTCTAGGATTGATAAAACTTAGGAAGACTTGGTCGCCATTTCCAAGTGCGCGTGAATTGTCGAATCCTTTGGTTGTGCTCTGGGAGGCTGGCAGTTACCTGTTCATTTTGGTCATGAGTGCCGTGGGTTTGTGGAGTTTGCGTGCAGACTGCAGGCGATGGACTGAGGCGTGTTGGTTCATCGCACCTTGCGTTTACTTGGCATTGCTTCACATGGTTTTCGTCGGATCGGTACGGTACCGGCAACCGGGTGTGTTGATACTGTGTGGTTTGGCTGGAATTGGCCTGAGTGCCGCTTGGGATAGATTCATCGTTAGAACCCCCGGGGAGACAATCCCTAGGGCAGAGTTGAGTGCGGATCGAGCAGGAAACGGAACGGATGCCGTCGGAAGCAGAGCCTCTAAGAAAAGCTGACTTAACGAAATCCAAATCGGGCGGGCGCCTGAGTTGGATTCTCTTGCTTTGCGCTTCGGTTCTGATGGCCTACTATGTGGTTTTTGACAGGGTCGATCACACGTTGACCTCTGAGATCCAGAATCGGTTGCGCAAGCAATTTCCTGGGCATTTCATCAGGGTAGATCGCGCTCGGTTGGTTCCGGGCCAATCGATAATCATCGACGGTTTGAGTGTTTGCAAATCGACCGAACAGGGGATGCGGGACGTCATCAAGATCGCCAGGGTGCAGTGCAATGGGCCGATTGATTTGGTAGGGATCGTCCAAGGGCAGGCGATTGTCGACTCGGTAGTCATCGATGGGTTGGAGTTGAGCATTTGGCCTAAAACGGACGGAAGCTGGAGTTTATCCGAACTTTTTCGTGGTCCTTCTGGGGCGATCAAGATTCCTACGGTGCAGGTTCGCTCTGGATTTTTGCGCATTGGGCATCCTACAGGCGAGCATCGACGAGAGATCATTTGCCATGACCTTCAAGGCAGTTTCGTTGAGCAGGCAATTGCGACGGAGGATCCCTTGGTGCATTCATTGCGCCATGAGATGCGGGCTACTTTATCGAGTAGTTATTTCTCTTTGCTCGAGCTCCATGCCGTAGGAAACCTGGCTGCTTCTCAATGGGACGTTCAGGGGACGATATCCAAGCTGGATTACTCTTCGCAGTTGAGCGATCAGTTGCCAGGAGTGATCCGAGCGCGAATTGAAAAGCTTGAGGGTTTTTCGGGTCGCCTCGATACCAGGTTTCGATGGGTCAAGGATCGCGAGCATTCGGATTTCAATGGACATGTACAGATCCAACAGGGGCGGTTGCTTCATCCCCAGGTGCCCTACCCTTTGGACCAGATCTCTGGCGACTTGTACATCAAGAGGGACCTTCTTCAGCTCAGGAATACCGTGGGTCGATCGGGTCGTGCCTCGGTTTCGCTTGAGTGCGATGTTTTTGGGTTCGGTGAGCAAGCACCTTTGTCGGCAAAGGTCGGAGTCCGGAACTTGGCGCTCGATGAGCAGCTCTACAACGCTCTGCCTCAGGGGATCCAAGAGCATTGGAAACGGCTGGGAGTGCAAGGAACGGTAGATGCGAGCGCGTCGATCGCCTACGACGGCCAGGATTGGGACCCACATGTGGTGGTACGGGCTGTCAACGGATCGGTCCATGCGGATTTTTTCCCTTATCCAATCCAGCGATTATCCGGGGATTTCGCGTATCGCAAGGGAGTGATTCACGCCCCGGACTTGGTCGCTTATGCTGGAAACCAGAAACTTCATGGGTCTTTAACTCTATGGAAGTCGCAGCCTCGGTGGCTCATGGACATGAGTGTGGCAGCCGACGGACCGATCGCGATCGACGAGCCTTTGCTCCAAGCCTTGACACCGCGAGGTCAACCTCAGAGCGGGTTCCAACGCTTTGCCAACTCGCTCCATCCTACGGGTACGGTATTGGTTAAAAAAGCGAGGTTTGTTCGTTCGGCCGATCGACCTGAGATCGTCTCTAGGTCGCTTGAATTGACCTTCTCGGAGTGCTCGATCCGCTACGATGGGTTTCGCTATCCGATAACTGAGATCAACGGACAAGCGACGTTGGACCACGATCGGTTGGTGCTTAAAGACTTCGTTGGACGCAACGATGGTGCCCGCATCCAGGGCTCTGGGGTTGCCAATTGCAGCAGCACGAGTCTTGAATCGGTGGACCTCGTGTTCCAGGCTTTCGGAGTATCGCTTGACGAGGAGCTCAAGCAAGCGTTACCCACAAGTGCGAGGAACCTGTGGGTTCAATTGCAGCCCAGTGGATCGATCGACAGGGTAGAGGTCAAGATCCATCGTCCCAATTTGCGATCACCGATGGACCTAAAGGTCGCGATCCAAGAGTCGCGAAATAGCGATCGGAGCATCACAGGCATGTCGCTCCATCCGCTCTCGTTTCCTTACGCGATGCACGAGATCGACTGTGTGGTCGATTTCCGTCCAGGGCGGATCGACATTCGATCCCTCTCAGGAATCCATGATGCGAGCCGTGTCGAGACCAATGGTCAGATCCGTCTCCATAGCGATGGATCCTGGGACGGAATGCTCAATTGGCTTCCCACGTCGCGTTTGGTGGTCGATCAAGTGCTCATCGGGTGCTTGCCTCAGGTACTCCGCGAGCCCATGACACGCTGGGGTTTTCGAGGTCCGGTTAGTATCACTGGATCGACTTATGTAGCCTCTCCCGAGGAGGGTCACGCTTCGCTGCTCAGGGACTGGAACCTGCGTGCGGACTTGGAAGATGCCTCGATCGGAATCGATCATGTGAAAGGATTGCGAGGTACCATTCAGATCTCGGGCGAGAACAGCAATCATTCAACCACCGCTTATGGGTCACTTGCTCTGGATGCTTTGTCGGTTCGGGGAGTCGCCGTAACGGGGGTCGAAGGTCCCTTTGCACTGAGCCACAACGTCCTCTATTTGGGACGCGATGCGAACGACTGGAATACGAAAAATTCCCCTGGCCGACGAATCGCATCGAGCAGCACACCGGCAAATTCGTTGAATTCACAAGCCCCGGTCGTATCTGCATCCTTCCAATCGAATGTCCGAAACAGCTTGGTCGAGCGACGAGACCAAGGTGCTGTTAGTTGGTTCGGGCCGAAGACTCTTGAGCCGATCGAATTCCCCAGTATGGATATAAGTGACAATGACATGCGAGCTCGGACCCTTAGCGGAACTCTGTTTCTCAGCGGGATCGAACCGCTCAACGGGGACCGAGCGCACCTACGAGTGCGATTGGTCGACGCCGATGTTCACGGAATGCTCGTCGACCTTGGAGAGACCGTTACGACTGCCAACGGTCGCTTATTCATCGAGTGCGATGTCGACGGATCGATCGACAACCTCAATGCGGTTTCTGGAGCTGGCAAGGCATGGTTGCGAGGTGCGAATCTCTATGAGCTTCCTGCGATGATTCGCTTATTGAATCTTTTGTCAGTGCGCCCCGACCAAGGTGCCTTCGATTCGGCCGACATTGAGTTCGGAATCGATGGCGATCGGATACCGATCAAGAGCCTGCAGCTCGATGGCGATTTGATCTCGATGCAAGGAAGGGGATCTGTGAATTTCCGAAGGGAATTGGATTTAGAATTGGTCGCCAATGTAGGTCGACGAGGTATTGTCGGAGCTTTGGTTCGACCTTTCACCCAAAACCCAAACGCAAATTGGATGCGAATCGAAGTCGGTGGTACGACGAGCAACCCTCAGATTCGCCCCCCGATGCCTTTGCGGGATTCGCTCGACCAGGTTCTCCTTGAAACGCCTTAAATCAGCCTGCACATGCAGGCGAAGGAATCACATGTCCCGATGACTCGACCGATCGAATCTCCCCAAAACTTCCTGCGTTTAGAACCGATTCGCAGGAATCGAACCGTAGACCAAACCGGCGCGGCTGGCCTCAGCTCAGAGCGGTATGGAAATGGGAAATTGCCTTATCGAGCATCTCAACCTGATTCCTCAGTTCTGGAACCTGCACAAAGCCCGGCCGAGGAAACCGTCGGTAACCCAGAGGACCGAATCGAGGGTTCGATCGATTATTTGGCCTGAGATGAGCTTCAAGGAACACGCGGAGGCATTAGAATGGCCTCTATCGGTTGTTCTTCTGCACCTCAGTTGTATAGGAGTATGTCATGCGGTTTGCCCTCTCGCTAGTCTCATTGTCTCTGTTGTCGTTTGCTTTGATCTCACCACTTTTTGTCGCGCAGTGCTTCAACTCGGCACTTGCCCAGGACACAGCCAAGACCATCGTCGATCCCTCGGGAACATGGAGATGGGAATACGATTTAGATGGCCAACAATTCAAGGATCAAGTTCGGCTGACGCTCGGAGAGACCATCAAGGACTCCAAGGACAAGTCACTCAAAGGCAAGTACCAAAGCAGTTCTGGCCGCAAAATCGATATCGAGAACGGACGGGTAAGCGGCGATAAAGTCAGTTTCGAGTTCAAGATCAACTACCAAGGCATGGATGTCAAACTGGTGTTCGACGGAACGGTCAAGAAAGACACACTCAAAGGTACCGTTCAAGCTTCGACCGATGCAGGAAGTCGAGACCTCGATTGGACCGCTACGCGAAGCGTGCAGGCCGACGACGTCGTCGGCAAATGGAAACTGCGCATCGATGCGAACGGAAACGTCATGGAGCCGATCTTGACGATCACCAAAGATGGCGAACAGCTCAAGGCCAATTACGCGTTGGGCAATGACGTCAAGATCGATGCCAAGGACGTTAAGATCGAAAAGAATGAACTGACATTTACGGTGGAAGCGGACTTTCAAGGATCCCGGATTAAGGCGGATTTCATGGGAAGTCCACTTGGCGATAAGATCAAAGGATCGATCGACTATGCGTTAGGCACTGACGTCGGTGAAGTCGAGTTCACAGGGGAACGTCGTGACGATGCAATTTAAATCAATCGCATCGCAATAGACTTGATTCTATCGGGCATCACTGGTCAAACGAGCTTTGACGCCCTTTTTGGCACCGTAGGGTTCTTTTGCATCATCGGGTTGTTTCGCCAGGAGCCCAGAACCTTGGTCCTTGGCCTCTGAGGGTTTCGAGGGTTCGGACGGATCGTTCGCTTTGGCACGCTTCGAATCGAACCAGGGATGCGCGAACGTGATTTGCGAGCGAGGGTCCACTCCGTTAGGTGAATCACCTCGCGGGACTTCGTCGTTGAGCGATCTTTGACCATTGAATCTTCGTCCGGCGAATCTAGGGCCGCGGTAGATCGATCCTTGCTGGATCGGACCGATCCCAAGAAACCAAGTATCCTTGGCATTGCTGCCAGCTTGGGCGATCCCCGACTGCCACAGAGGCTCCCTGGTTTCGCGGTCGTAGGCGAAAACAGCGATTTTTGAAGCGGCGCTTTTAACCTCTTTCTTGGCGAAGGAGACCTCGGGGATGGTCGGAAGCATGGGAGCGGCAGCCATCAGGGACGATGCGCCGCCGAAAATGTTCAGCGCTGGAATACCATAAGTCACATTGTGGCCGTCGGTACCCAGGGCTCCGCATCGAGCTTCGCAAATGATATCGGCGAGGTCTTTGGTATCGACAATCTGGCATCCAGCGGCGGTCAGTTGCTGACGAATCGAGCTGATGACGTAGTCCGAGGTGACTAGGTTGGTCTGCATGGGAACGCCCGGAATGGGCTTACCGGCCGAGGCCATGAAGGTCGTATCGAGATAAACTTTGTAGCCGGTCAATGGCCGGAAATCGATTTTTGAGATGGTCGAATCGACTGCGTCGGACATAAGCAACTGTTCGGTTGCCGTAACCGATTTGGTCGTGCCGCATCCTGGTAACGTCAAGGTAAGCAAGCTTCCGAGAGCGAGGCTCAAGCTTGTGCCCTGGAGCAATAGGCGGATCGCATCGATTTTTGATTGGAGCTGTAACTGTGTTTTCATCGAATGGAGTTTGGCGCACTAGTTAGTTTCCAGCGAACCTGATTCTGCGCGTTGGCTTGAAGACTTCTTTGCGATTCATTTCGCATCTTGTCGATGAGCTGTTCGCTTGGGCGGTCGATTGTCAGTTGAGAAGTGCTACCAGAGGAGTCGGTTAAAATCACGGTCATGGTCGTCGGTGCTTGTCCTGTGAGGGACCTTTCCTGCTTTTCATGATTAAGGACAGGCGAACTCGGAAGTTTGAGCAAACCGAGTTTTTTGAGTTGTTCGTGGACAACAGGAATTCCGCAGTAGAGTCCTTCATCGAGTTGGGTGTCGGCTGCAAAACAAACACCGACCAGCTCGCCCTGGCGGTTGAACAACCCCCCTCCACTTCGGCCTTGAACGGGTGCGCCAGCTGTTTCGATGTTGGCCGAACCGAGATACCGGTTCAGCTTGGTGACTTGTGAATCGCGTCTTGAAGGAGCCTCGCCATGGTCGCAACCCATGCTATAGACCGGATCCCCTTGGGCGAGTTGCTCAACATGCTGTGCGACTTGGGCGACGGGGATGGATCGGTTTGGATGAAACAGCAATAGGCCAATATCGACGTCTTCGATTTGGTAGTCGATCAATTCGGCCACGTACCTTACAGGCATTCCGTTTTCGAAGCGTTCGACCGTGATAACCGATTTGGGAGTTCGATCCCGGAAGAGGTGTCCGCAAGTCAGCACTACGGCGCCTTGGGCATCGCACTGGATCACTGTTCCCGAGCCGATGGCGTGCGAATTGGGCTCGTCGACCATGATGCGTACCGTGGCTCGCGCAGGGTCCGATTGCAAAGGCTCGGGGTTTAGGGGAGCTACAGAGCGTTGCATAGGAACCAGCGAGTCCACATCGACTTTTGGCTTGATTTCACTCGGCGCTAGCGGTGAGTTCCTGATCGAATCGGGAGCTGAAAAGCGGATCATTCTGCGGTAGAGTTCCGTCCAGTTCACAGGTCCGAGAATTCGATCCACTTCCCGACCGCCTTGCGTTAAGACGGTTGTCGGAGCGGTGTGGATCCGCCAACGCTCGGTAACATGCAATTCTTGGCGAGCGTCGACACGGCGAATGGCCCAGCCCATCTCAATGGCTTGTGCAGCGACTTGTTCCATCGATTGGCTATCTGGATGCTGCGGATCGACGAAGACAATCGCGAGACAATCCCCCACCTGAGCCAAAGCCAAAGGTGCCGTCGAAATGCCACAGCATGTCCAACTCAGAAGCATCCAGAGAAAGTATGTTGTCGCTCGGTTTCTTGCAACCATCCGGATCCTCCTTGATCCCGTCCTAGGCTGAACTAGCCCACCGCTTCGGGGCCGATGGCTCCCGAAAACCCATGGTGGGCAGTGTCCAAATTGAGGGCACTCAGGGCAAGATCATTCCGAATTTTTTGCAGGATTTGCTAGCGATTCGTTTGCAAGCAAAACATCCACGGCCACTTCGAGCAGCGTGTCACCGCCCCCGACGTAGACACCTTGGATCGGTGGAACATCAGCATAATCACGTCCCCAGGCAAGGGTGAGATGGTCCCAATTCGCGCGGACGTTGTTCGTCGGGTCCCAATCGATCCAACCGAGGTGGCCGAGAAACACACTGACCCAAGCGTGAGAGGCATCGGCACCGATCCGTTTGGATTCCCCTGGAGCGGGAACCGTAACAAGGTAACCACTGACATAGCGGGCTGGAATCCCGGCGGTTCTCATGCAGGAGATGAACACATTGGCGAGGTCTTGGCAAACTCCTACCCGATTTTTAAGGGCCGTAAGGGACGGAGTGGTCACATCGGTCGAACTGGGTTCGTAGCGGATGGATTGATGGATGTGTTGATTGATCGAATCGAGTAGAACGAGGCTATCGAGGGTTGGATCCCAGACCGACGACACAAAGGACTCGAACTGGTGGTCGATAGCGCAGTAGCGCGATGGACTTAAGAATTCGAGTGCCTGGCGGGTTTCGGTGGTGCTCGCTCGTCGGATATCGGCTTGGAGATCGCCGATAGAAAATCCGGCGAGTGGAACAAATTGGGTTTCGGAGCGTTCGACCCCGCAGAAAGAGTGGACACACATTTCGGCGTGGGGGCGTTCAATGCTAAAGAACTCCGTCGGGTTGCCGAAGCTATCGAAGCTAGGAGCTCGATAGTCTGGCTCGGGGGTAATCTCGATTGCAGAATGGAGTAGCTTTTGGCCAACGACTTCCCGGGGCCGGAGGTGGAGTTGGTTGTGGCATAGGGACGCTTGAACGCTGTGCCGGTAGTTGGTCCTGTGAGAAATCTGGTATCGTCGTGCCTGAAAACTGGTGCAGGACATTCGAAGCCAATCGGGAAATGGAGAAAACCTTGCTTCAAGTTCAGTCCCCCTATGCATGGGGAACCGAGCTTCGATTATTCTATCGACTCCTAGCAAGGTCCCAACCCCTTCCTTGAGTTCAAACCCATGCAAACCGTCGAAGAAAGCATTTACGATCACCCCATCTACTACGACCTTATTTTTGGTAGCGATTGGGCCGCCGAGTACAAGTTCCTGCAGGCAGCCTTTGCAAAGCATGTTAAGGGCAAGACCAAGCGGCTATTGGAACCAGCCTGTGGGACTGGGCGGCTGCTTTACCGCATGATCAAAGGGGGCTATCACTGCGCTGGGCTGGACTTGAACTCCAAGGCGATCGAATTTTGCAACCAAAGGCTCAAGCGGCACGAGATCAAACCCACCGCATTTGTCGCTGACATGTGCGATTTCCTTGTCGATAAGCCTTATGATGCTGCGTTCAACACCATCAACTCCTTTCGGCATCTTTCCAGTGAGCAGCAAGCCGTCAAGCATCTGCGAGCCATGGCGTCGGCCGTGCGACCAGGTGGGATCTATGCGTTAGGTTTCCACCTAACCCCGCTCGTCGGCCCGACGACCGATGAGGAGAGCTGGACGGCTCGGCGAGGTCATTTGCAGGTCAACACCCGTATGTGGCCTAGGGATAAAGACCCTAAAGCTCGCGTGGAGCGATTCAATATCCGGTTCGATATCTACCGACCGACCGGTTCGATGCGCATCGACGATTGTTTGGTGCTTCGAAGCTATACCCACAAGCAGTTTGCAGCGTTGGTCAAGAAGGTACCTTCTTGGACGATCGAGGCCGCCTATGACTTCAGCTACGATATCGACGAGCCGATCGAGGTCGATGAGACCACCGAAGACGTAGTCTATATCCTAAAGCGCAGTGCCGATTGACACTCGCCTTGCCGCTGAACGAAGACCGAATTTTACCCTAGGGCAACGAACGGGCCAATCGCACGCAATTCCCGCCCGATTCTTTCGCCTCATACAAGGCGCGATCGGCTCGATCTTGCCATTCCTCGATCGACTCAACCACGGTCCGCTGTGCGACCCCTAGGCTGCATCGAATAACGATTGAATGCTGGCCATCTCGGAATGGAGATCCCCTTAGGGTTTCGAGCCAAAGCTCAACCTTTTCGTTGAGACGCTCTAAGGGCTGGGCTGAGAAAATCGCGAACTCTTCTCCGCCAACCCTTGCCAAGACAGAATCAGAAGTCTCAAAACCTATTCTGAGCCGATCTGCAAACTCCTTGAGAACACGATCCCCTGTTCGGTGTCCATACCGATCATTGGTCTGTTTGAATTGATCCAGATCCAGCATCACCAAGGTTTGGGGCCTGGTAGACGGCACCAACATTTGCATGGCTCGATCCCATCCACGTCGATTCAAAAGACCGGTTAAAAAATCGTAAAAGGCTAGTTCTTGATTCCCCTGGGCCACTTGCAATTGCGTCTTGAGCAGGCCGACTTGTTGCGATAGCCGAAAGGATCGGATTCCAAAGTACAGAGCGACAAGGCTGAGCAACCCGCAAAGAACTGCCAGCGACTGGTTGTTGGTCATCGACCACATTTTCGGAATGCTCCTCGACGCAGCTACCTTAGGCCAATCCTCCGAAACGTCGGTCCCGTTTGACGAACTCGCCGACGGCTTCGATCAGATCCTGTTTGCCGAACTCGGGCCAAGCTTTGGGAGTGATCCAAATCTCGGAGTAGCTGATTTGCCAGAGCAAGAAGTTACTGATTCGCAATTCACCGCTGGTTCGGATCAAGAGATCCGGATCGGGAAGGGTGTTTGTATAGAGATGTTCGGAGATAGTCGCCTCACAAATGTCGTTGGGATTGAGGATTCCATTTGCGACCTCATGGGAGATTTCCCGAACCGCGTCGACGATTTCCTGGCGAGCCCCGTAGTTGATCGCAAGCACCAGCGTTTGTTTTGTCCCATGCTTGCACCGATCGATGGCTTGCTCCATCACATCCAGGACATCTTGGCCCAATCCGTCTCGACGCCCTATGACCATCAGACGCACTCCATTGGCGATAAGTCGCTTGGTTTGGTTGATGAGGTACGTCTTGAGGAGGCCCATCAAAAAGTCGAGTTCGTCCTTGGGTCGTTTCCAGTTTTCGTTCGAAAAACAATAGAGCGTCAGGTAGGGGATTCCGAGTTCCCCGCAAGTGGTAAGTGCTACTTCGACGGAATTGGCACCTTGGCGATGTCCTTCGATGCGTGGCAGTCCCCGGGTTTTAGCCCATCTTCCGTTGCCATCCATGATGATCGCAACGTGCTTGGGAAGGCGAGCCGGATCGATGGCTTCCAGGGAACCAGAGTGATGATCTACCTGTTTTTTTCTACCGAAGATGGCCATCAATCCAACCTTGCGAAACCGACTACATCAGAAAGATTGTCTGCTCACGGTCTGGTCCAACCGAAAGGACTCCAAGGGGAACCGAAACAAGTTCCGAGATGCGGTCCATGTACTTGCGAGCATTGCTTGGGAAATCTTCGAGTGTCCGCACCTTGGTAACATCCTGGTTCCAGCCGGGGAGTGTTTCGTAGATGGGCTTGCATCGCCGAAGCGTGTCGGCTTGGCTTGGAAGTCGATCGATCCGTTGGCCGTCGAGTTCGTAGGCCACACAGACTTGAAGTGTTTCGAAATGGCTCAGAACATCTAGCATCATCAGCGAGAGATAATTCGCACCGCTTAGGCGGGCCGTGTACCGTACAGCTACTGCATCGAACCAACCGCAGCGTCTCGGGCGGCCTGTTGTAGTTCCATACTCACGTCCAATTTCCCGAATCTTGTTACCGGTCTGGTCGAGCAATTCGGTTGGAAATGGGCCTCCGCCGACGCGAGTCGAATAAGCTTTTGCGACTCCTATCATGCACTCGATGGATCGGGGTGGAACGCCCGATCCGCTCGATACGCCGACGCCAGATGCGTTACTGCTGGTTACAAAAGGGAAGGTACCGTGGTCGATATCGAGCAAGGAGCCTTGGGCACCTTCCATAAGAAGCTTCTTGTTCGCGTCGAGTTGATCGTGGAGAAAGTACGTCGTATCGCAAATCATGCTTCCGAGAGAATCAGCCCAAGACCGACAAAGCGAGATGATTTTCTCAGCGTCAAGTTGGGCGATGTCTTCGGGGCTAGCCAGAGGGGCCAAGAGGGAACGCTTGGCCTGGACAATCTCTCGAATCCGGTCCGATAAAAGAGGACTTACTAGGTCGGCCATGCGGATCGCATGGGTTCGACCCACTTTGTCGCGATAGCATGGACCGATGCCTCGGTTGGTTGTTCCTATGCTTTCGCCACTGACGACCGTTTTGTTGATGGCTCGATCTTCGATCATATGCCAAGGCATCACGACGTGAGCTCGCTCGCTGATCATCAGGTTGTTTCGCGGATGGATTCCCCGCGACTCGAGCCCAGTGATTTCTTGGATGAGCATGTTCGGTTCGATCACCACCCCTGGACAGATCACATTCTGAATTTGGCTCGAGAGAATTCCCGATGGGACATGGTGTAGCTTGTAGACCTCCTTACCCGTCACCACGGTATGGCCTGCATTCGCGCCACCTTGGTAACGAACCACTACGTCGTAGTTAGGGGCCAGAAGGTCGACAAGTTTCCCTTTGGCTTCATCTCCCCATTGTAGGCCGATCACACAAGTCGCTGGCACAGATATTTCCCGTCTAAAAGTGGTCCGAAAAGTTCTAGAGTCTATGGCCTAGAGGCTTGGAGCGTCAAGGCTTAACCGCGGCCCCCCTCGCAACAGGTCTCGCAGATCCTGTGGCAACGGCTGCATTGGAATTTGGCTCGGATTTCGATCAGCCGGCCACTACAGACTGGGCAACAAGGAATGCTTGAGAACTCCATGACGACCGGGTCCTGGCGAATCGGTTTGGGCTCGGGGTTTGGAGTGGTTTTCGGATCCATAAAATTGATGAGTTTTGATGTGTCTTGTCGATTTTATCGATCGCTTTCTTCGGTCGATTCTTCCAAGCTCGCTCGAAGCGACCTTTTGTACCGAAGGTTTCCGAATTACCATTAGCCTGCGAACCCCGGGAGTCGACCGCGCTGGACACTTGAGCGATGCTGACTGGGTACAGAATGAGCAAGGTGTACTAGAGGTATCTTAGCAGAAGTCCGGGACGGTTTTGATCCGGAGAGGGCTTCCAGTGTGGATTTCGCCGGATGGTTTTGCCAGATTAGGATGTGTCAGATTGGGATTCAGATTAGGATTTTGTATGGCCCTTGAACCGGACACCAAAGGTCGGACCATCCGATGGCCCGCTTGGCTGCGCGCTGCGGTGTCGGTCCTCCTTGTACTTCATTTCGGATTGATTTCGTTGGTTTACTTCTCGAACAACAGTTTGAGTCGCATGCCGATTGCCGACAATGTGCTAATTCGGATGCAACCTTACCTTGTCGGATTGGGTTGGTACACCGAGTTGCTTCCCATGTCGATCGTCGGTTCGGAATCCTTCGACCGTCCTGTCCAAATCGACTACCGCACCGACCGCAATAGCCGAACGTGGACTGCTTGGATCGACTCGGCTAGTTCGGACGCACGCTGGCGACGTCTTTCGCAACTAGCAGGGGCTCTTGCGAGCAACGAGGATGAGGAGGGTTTCGGATTGATCGCACTTTCTTTGGTCAAGCGAGCAAAAGCACAGGGGTTGGAGATCGATCAAATTCGATTCACGGCCAAAGACTCGACGGTCAAGGGAAACGGACTGCTTTATCAGGCAACCGTGATTCCCTTGTCAAACGGGGAATTGACTCTGGTGCCTTCGATAGATTCGACCAGGACCGTCCCTGTGACGAAAACCTCTATCACAAAAGCCCAAGCTTCATCGAACAATCCTGCCGGTGCGAGCAACCCTGCCACACGAGATTCAGTGGAATCAGGAGCTATGCGTGGAACGAACTGAACCGGCGAGCTTCGCACAAGGGCTAAAGCAGTTGCCAGGAACCTGGAACGAGTTTTGGTTTTCCCCTGCGTCTGTGGCTTCAATGGCCTGGGTAAGGCAACTCTTTGCGCTGAGCATTGCGTTCCAATTCGTTTCGTATTTGCTTTGGGTTCCCCAGTGGCTCTCGGGCGACGGCTGGCTAGGGTCCCAAGCGGGTCGGTATTTGATCGGTCAAGGGATGCCCGATACGGGTAGCCAATACCGCTGGTCTATTTTGTACTTTCTTACCAGTCCGCTGGCTGGCCAGGCAGTTTGCGTGATCGGATTTTTGGCGAGCGTTTTGATGTTCCTAGGACTAGGACATCGCATCGCTCCGATTTTGGCCTGGGCATGCATGATGATGGTACATCATCGGGCCCCTTGGTTGACGATGCCCTCGGAGATCCTTATGTCAGCCGGGCTTTTCTATTTGGCCATCGAGCCTGGTGGATCGCTTTTGCCGAATCCTTCGCTCAAGGGATCCGCAGATCGATACAGTGTGCTTGCAAACATCGCCCTACGATGCCTGCAGATTCATTGGATTCTATGGGTAGGGTTGTCGTTTGCCAGCATGCTGCAGCAACCGGTTTGGTGGACCGGGGAAGCAATTGGACTGCTTTCGGAGCAAGGCTCTGGTTGGTTAGGAAAGATAACTCGGGACGCTGGGCTCGGGCAATGCATCAGCTTGGTTTTCTTGATGCTCCATGCATTAAGCTTGGTGTGTCTTTGCAATCAAAGGTTGCGTAGTCTAGGGGTCGTTTTCACGATCCTGCTCGGAATGGGTTATATTTTTCTTACCGGTGACTTGCTACTGGGTTTGATCGCTGGAGCTTACGCTATGGCATTCGTACCAGAGAGCATGCGCACGAGGGATATTCCCTGAGAAATCTGATACAATCCTGGGTCTATAGCACTGTGTAAAAGCGATTTTGAAACGCATCCGACCGAAACTCTCTCGATACAAAAAGAATGCCAACCCAAAACGATTCACCGTTGAAGCCTGAAACGACAATTGGTCCACGTCGCGGATCCGACCGGATCCCGAGACGCGATCTGTTCACCCTAGCCGCAGGCGCCGTGGTCCTTGGCACGACCGTGGATTCCTCGGTCGTCTCCCTTGCGTCATCGGCCTTAACCAACCATCCAGGAGTTTCGAAATTGAAATACTGTCTGAATACAAGCACCATACATGGCGAAGTTATCCCGATTGTCGAACAGGTCTCGATTGCTCAGAAAGCAGGCTACGACTCTTTAGAGATCTGGCTTAGGGATGTCGACAAATACACCTCCGGCGGAGGTAGTCTAAGCGATTTGCGCAAGAGGATCGCCGATGCGGGATTGACTCTCGAGAGCGCGATTGCCTTTGCACCTTGGATCTTGTCCGACTTGGAGGCACACAAAAAAGCGCTCGAGCAGGCCAAGAAGGAAATGGAGATCGTGGTAGCTCTTGGCGGCAAGCGAATTGCAGCCCCTCCTGCGGGAGCCGTCGATGGGGAATTGCTCAATCTCGATGTCGCTGGCGAGCGTTATCGAGCCCTGCTGGAACTTGGACGAGCCGTCGGTTGTCTTCCAATGCTTGAGGTTTGGGGTTTCTCCAAAAATCTATCGAAGTTATCAGAGGTATTGCATGTGGCGGCCGCCTCGCAGCATCCGGATGCTTGTGTTCTACCTGATGTCTACCATCTTTATAAGGGTGGATCGAACTTCAACGACTTAGGTTTGCTTGCCGGCACCAAGATTCCCGTTTTTCACATGAACGACTATCCAGACATGGCGAGAGATAAGATTTCCGATGCGGATCGTGTCTATCCTGGCGACGGCATCGCTCCGATTGGAGAGATTCTCAAGACGGTCATGGCAAGTGGATTCAACGGCGTGCTATCCCTGGAGCTCTTCAACCGCGAGTACTGGAAGCTCGATCCGCTCGAGAATGCAACCGTGGGTCTGAGAAAAATGAAGAGTGTGATACCTGCGTAATTCGAGACCGATACAAAACCCGTTTTAAACCGAGCCATTGAGCGAAGGCCTAGGAGAATTTTCCGATGAGCAATAACCCCAGCGAGACCAATCCGTACGATTCCTCGGAGCTATCCGACCAACTCGCAGGTCACTCAACCGACGAAGTTCCCGGCTATGTCGCACCTCCTGAGGGGGATTTCCTGGGACATCCAAGTTCGCTATGGATGCTCTTTTCGACCGAATTCTGGGAACGCTTTTGTTATTATGGGATGCGGGCCATGTTGGCCGTCTACGTTGCGGACACATTTTTCGGGAGTATGGCCAAAGACCTCGCTGAGAAGCAAGCAAGTTTAACCTACGGAGGTTTCACTTCGTTGGTCTACGCCACGGGAATTTTCGGTGGACTAATCGCAGATCGATTTTTGGGATATCAGCGTTCGATACTCCTAGGAGGTCTGCTGATGGCCGTCGGAATGTTTCTGCTTCTCTTTAAGGATCTCAATATTTTCCTCGTAGGCCTATCGATCATGGTGGCGGGCAATGGATTGTTCAAGCCGAATATTTCCTCGATGGTCGGAAAGCTCTATTCTCCGCAAGATCCTAGACGCGATTCTGGGTTTACGATTTTTTATATGGGGATCAACGCAGGCGCGTTTTTTGCACCAATTATCTGTGCATCGATGATCGGTGTTTGGTACGGTAGGCAATATGGTTTTCTTGCGGCAGGTATCGGGATGATTCTTGGGATTATTATCTTCCAGTTCAACAAGGGGATGCTCGGGGCCGTCGGTCTTCCCCCCAAGGGACGTGAAGGTCTCGGACCGATTATGATCGTTCTTGCTGGTGCATTGGCGATTGTTCCGATCATTTTTCTTTTGCTCAGCCAGAGCGCTCTTCTTGGCTACGTACTGATGGCGATGATGGTCGGATTGATTGTCTATTTCATCGTAAGCGGCATCCAAAGCGGCGAGAAAGTACAGCTTCAACGCTACATCGCCATGTTGGTTCTCTTCGTGGCAAATATTCTGTTTTGGGCATTGTTTGAACAAGCAGGGTCCTCACTGAATTTCTTCGCTAGAGACTTCGTTCAGTCCCCTTTTGACTTTTCGCTCTTCCAGAGTTTCAATGCATTCTTCATTATCGCTCTTGCCCCTTTATTTGCGATGCTCTGGCCTTGGCTCGACAAGAAGGGTATGAATCCGTCAATTCCAGCAAAATTCGCGATCGCACTGTTCTGTGTCGGCCTGGGGTTCTATGTGCTGGTATGGTCAATCAAGGGGACCGCTCCGAACGCTAAGGTCGCTTGGACAATCCTCGGAGTTACGTACTTGATCCATACCGTCGCCGAGCTTTGCCTCTCACCGATCGGTCTTTCCATGGTCACTAAATTGGCCAAACCGAGCGATGTCGGTATGGCGATGGGAGGATGGTTTCTCTCTACGGCCATGGCGAACTACTTCGCCGGTTTGATCGCTGCGTTAGCATCCCAAGGCGGTGGGGGCCATGGCGAGAATGAAATTCGCAACATGGATCAGTATGCAACCGTGTTCACACAACTCTGGTGGCTCGGTGCAGGCTTTGGCTTACTCTATCTTGTTATCTCGCCATTCGTCAATAAGTTGATGCATGGTGTGAAGTAACTCCTAGCTGGTAGAGCGTGTCGTTTTGTTTCGAGATTAGTCGGTAGGGTTAGAAAAGAATAAGGCCTAGTCGAATGCAAGAGAACCAGTCCGACTTCAAACCCTACATCGCCGATGAATCGAATGTTCCGGAGTTAACGTGGTTTCCTGTCCTCATCGGAGCGCTGCTTGGTGTCATCTTCGGAGCCTCTTCGATTTATCTGGTACTCAAAGTCGGTCTGACAGTATCGGCCTCCATTCCGGTGGCCGTCTTGTCGATCACCCTTTTTCGAGCGATCAGCCAAATCACGGGTATTCGAAAAACCACCATTCTGGAAAACAATATTGTCCAGACCACCGGTTCGGCTGGTGAATCGCTGGCCTTTGGGGTTGGACTGATCATGCCAGCCCTGCTGTTGCTCGGCTTTGATATCGATGTGGTGCGGGTTATGACCATCAGCATCTTTGGCGGTTTGCTCGGGATCCTTCTGATGATCCCGCTTCGACAAGCGTTCATCGTCAAACAGCATGGAAAACTGACGTTTCCAGAAGGTAGGGCATGCGCCGAGGTCCTCTTGGCAGGAGAAAAGGGGGGGGCCACCGCATCGATGGTTTTCGCCGGGTTCGGACTTGGCTTCCTCTACCAGTTTGCCATGCAGGCGCTTAAATTCTGGAGGGAAGAGGCGTCCATGCCTCTATTCTCAACGGTCGCTGGGAAAACTGTAGGACTCAAAGGTGCCTTGCTTTCGATCGAAGTGGCGCCGAGTTTGCTCGGAGTCGGTTACATCATCGGCCCAAAAATTGCGAGCATTATGGTTGCAGGTGGCGTTCTGGCCTACTTGGTCATCGCTCCAATGATCGTGACGTTTGGCGAGGGATTGACCAGGATGGTCGAACCCGGAACGAAGCTGATTCGAGACATGTCACCTAGTGAATTGAGGTCCTCCTACATTCTCTACATCGGAGCAGGGGCCGTCGCGGCCGGTGGAATCTTGAGTATGATCAAGGCCATGCCAGTGATTCTTGGAGCCGTATTGACCAGCTTTCGGGACCTAGTCTCAAGCCGATCCGGCCAAGGAGCCCGTAAGCTCCGAACCGATACGGACTTGCCCATTCCCTTAGTGCTCACTGCAAGTCTTGTTCTTGTGGCAGCCTTGATGGCCGTGCCGCAACTCGGATTGGGTTTCGGGTTTACGGGTTTAGTGGCAGCAATCATGATTGTCGTCTTCGGTTTCTTGTTCGTGACCGTTGCCTCGCGTCTTACCGGCGAGATCGGCTCATCGTCGAATCCGATCTCTGGAATGACTGTCGCTACGTTGCTCCTGACCTGTCTGATCTTGTTGGCGCTCGACGGCTTTGGTTGGCTCAGCATCAACAAAGAAATCAAGCTTACGGCTCTGACGATCGCCGGCGTCGTCTGCATCGCCTCCTCCAATGGTGGAAGTACTGCTCAGGCTCTAAAGACCGGACATTTGATCGGCGCGACCCCTAGGTCCCAACAGATCGCTATCCTTATCGGTGCACTGACCAGCGCACTTGTCGTGGGTCTTGTACTTTTAGCCCTGAACGAAGCCAACACGACCTACAGCAAGAATGCCGTCAAGCCTTACCAGGATATCAAGCTCGATGTCACAGGTTTACCAAAAGACAATGTGCATTCGGGGAATTATTCGAACGACAAAAACCAGTACTATGTCTTGAATCTCGGCAGAGCCGAGACCGACAAACCCGTGCCGCCAGGCAGATATTTGCTCGATGAGCAAGGAACCCCGGTGTACCTTGTCGACCCTGCGATCAACGGCAGTTTGAAGCAGGATGACGAAGGTCGAGATGTTTCAAAAAGCAAGTTCGATGCGCCCAAAACGGTTTTGATGCAATTGATTATTGACGGCATTCTCGATCGGAGACTCCCGTGGGGTCTGGTCTTGATCGGTGTCGTGATCGCCGTGACGCTTGAGCTCAGTGGTGTGGCCAGTTTACCGTTTGCCGTGGGGGTCTACCTGCCGCTTTCAGCTTCGACGCCAATCTTCGTCGGCGGGATCATCCGCTGGTTGGTCGATTCGTACCATCGCGTACCGAAAGATAAGGAGGACGATTCGAGTCCTGCGGTATTGCTGAGTTCCGGCTACATCGCAGGCGGAGCGATCGCGGCAGTTTTGATTTCCTTTTTGAACTTTAGAAAGGAATGGTTGGAAGCGTTGGACCTTTCGGCTTGGCTAGGATGGGAGCAGCAGGGCAAGTTGTTAGCAGAACAAGGGGTGGTATATCGTTCGTTCCTCTATTCGAATGGCCCGGCCTTGTTTGCTTTTGGAGCGTTGGCGGTTGTCCTCCTTGTCGTAGGACTTCTTCGCAAGAAAAGTGCAATCGAGTAACCCAAGTGTTGAGCTCGCGTCTTTGGAACCAGTTGCATACATTCTGGTGCTACCTGTGGCCCTCACCCTACACCCTTTTGGGGCTTCTTGTGTACTTGATTCCTATCCGAGGCAGTCGAAGTCTGATAGTGCATCGCGGCACCATAGGAGTTTTTGGGCCAGCCGTCGAACGCCTTCTTGTCAGGGCTCCCGTGCTGGGCGGTGCTGCTGCGATGACCTTTGGACATGCGATATTGGCACGGGACAAAGATACGTTCATCGAGACGTGGAACCATGAACGGGTCCATGTGGATCAATACCAACGATGGGGATTGCTATTTGTACCGATGTATCTTGGAGTTGGTTTACTGCTCAAGCTACAGCGGAAGGATCCCTATTGGGACAATCCATTCGAAATCGAGGCTCGGCGTCTAGGAGATGGACTCGATTGCTGAATCCATGGCCCACCTAAGCTGCCACAACGGATGCTGAGTCCTTGGCAATGCCCTAGAGAATCCTGCACCAGTATGCTTTAAGGTAACCGGTTTCCGGACAGTGAGTTGCGACTGGATGGTCCATCGCGGCCGATCGGGTTTCAAATATTTGAACCACCCTGCCCCGCGTTTTAGTTCCGTCGGAATTCGTCCCAGTAGCTCTTGCGGCACTTTGGACCACTTGCATGAACGAGGGACCATCGAGCAGACCAGCACAGCAGCAGGTCAATAGGATACCACCAGGTTTGACCAGTTGGATTGCAAGACGGTTCAAGTCGATATGCTTGCGGGTCCCCTCTTCAAGTTCGGTTCTGGATCGTATGAGTTTCGGAGGATCGAGGACGACAATGTCGAATTGCTTATTATTTCTTGCCATATCTCGCATGTAGGCGAACGCATCGGCATGGACATATCGTACTCGAACATCGTTGATATCCGCATTTTTCTTGGCCATGACCAAGGCTTCTTCGTCCAGGTCGACTCCGACAACCTCGGAGGCTTGGCCGGATTTCGCGGCTGCGACGGAAAAGCCCCCAGAATAGCAACAAACATCGAGCACGCTTTTTCCAGCGGCGTGACTTGCGAGAATCGCGCGGTTCTCTCGTTGGTCGCAAAAAAATCCGGTTTTGTGTCCCGTACCGAAATGGATTCTGTACTTAACTTGATTCTCTTCGATCGTCACGTATGCAGGAAAATTTTCTGACTTCGAGTCCTGCCAGATTCCTCCTTCTTGGCTTGTGAACTGAGGAGAGGGTCGAACTAATGAATGCTTGGTACCGAGCAAAGGATGCAGGCGATCGAGAATCTCTGTGGCGCGTTGTGCCATGCCAAAACTGAAAACCTCGGCGCTGAGGCAATCCCCATAACGATCGACGACCAGCCCAGGGAATCCATCCGATTCACCATGCAGGACTCGATAAGCATTGGTGGTTTTAGGGATCTGTAAAGTATGGTGTCTAAGGTGGACTGCTTGGCTCAGAAGCGTATCCCAATCGGCCAGAGTCGGAAGCTGAGTTTGCCAAAAGTAGAGACGAACGGCCACCTCGGATCTAGGGTTGTAGATCCCGTACCCGAAGAGTACTGGCTCATGTTTGTTATGATTCTCGTTAGGGTCCATGTCCGTTGCGTAGACGGCAACCCAATCTCCAGGTTGGGGATTACCCTCGGCCCTTTCAATTCTCTTTCTAAAAATATTCGGGTGCCGGCTTGGACGTGGCATGTACACTCTGGCTATGGGCTCCGAAGGATTGGGTACAAGAGCATTGATCGTATTTCGCATTGGGGGTTTCGGTTCGTCCGACGTAGAGGTTATCTTCGAAAGCTGTGTAGGTCTGAAAGAAGAGCTTCAATCTGACTGGAGTGGAGGTCGACGTTTCGAGAGGTATCGAGCAAGAGTGAAGCTATTTGACGTAGAAGTAGTTGGACTTCAGGCACGCGATTGGCAATCTCGTTTTGTTGCCACCGGTCTTCAGGAAAGCAGTAAACCTCCCCTAGACGCTCGTCGGAAAGCGAGATCTGGCCCTCTGGATTTCCAGAGGTATCGAACCTCGCACTCCATCGCTCGGTACATAACGCGATTTCGTCGACTCCGGTTGCCCAAGCCAATTGGCCCAGAGCGCTCGGCTCATCCAAAACAAAACTACCGCCATTTTGGGTGATCTTTTCGATCCAGCGCCCAAGATGACTCGGTTGGTGAAGTTGGCTAACTCGAACCCCAAGGTCCATTTCCTGCGCAGGTCGAGAGATCCAGGGTGTATGGAGACGCTCGGAATATGCGTCAGCGATGGGGGAATTCCTGTCGGCGAAACCCTTCGATCGATCGCTAAGTCCAACGCGACGATGTTCACCGAGTGGAAACCCAAGTATTCCGGCCATGGAGATCCAGCAACTTTCGGAGATACCGAACTCTTCGAGAGTCTGGAGGATCAGCCCCAAACCTTGATCGATGCAGATCGACTGCGCACCTGCACCGCATGCGTATCCAAAAAGCAAATCCGGGTCGAAATCGGTCGAGAGGATAAGCTCTGGAGGGACTTGATCCAAGGGCGGATCTGGATCCTGACTGTCGCACATGAGCTTTCGGAACTCATAGGGTGCATCCCAGGTCCCGTTCAATCCTTTGGAGTGAATCCAGAGAAACGGTGTTTTATGGCGTTGTTCAAGCCAACACTCCAGAGATTCCGTAAGGAGTTGTTCAAAGGACTCTTGTTGCAAGGAAGAAGTGACCTCGAGTCGGTCTAGATCCTCACGTTGACGGATCATTCTGATCGCTGGAAGGCTATCGCTAGCGACAAGCCATCCGTCGGGCTGAAGACTTTGGAGGATCGCTTCTAGATTCGGTTCCAGATGGATCGAGTGCATCCAGAATTGGTCGAAGACAATACCGTGTGCCGCAAGTCGGTCCACATTAGGTGTTGGAAGAAGCGCGTTTCCATAGCAACCGGCAAGATTCACTCCCCAGCCTTCGATCGTGATCAGTATACCGCAAGGGTCGCCTGTGCTATTTGTTGTCAAAGGAAAACCATTTCACTAAGCCGGTTTCGGTCCATTTGAAGACGGCTTGAGCATGCGGATCAACGATAGCGGGTTGATCATCGACGAGAAACAGGCCGACAGGATTTTGCAACGGCTCACCGGAGACGATGAGCTTTGGTTCTTCTCCAAGCTTCCAAGACCAGATCCCTTTTTTGTAGCCATCGCTGACCCAGATCTGATCCTTAGAGTTTACGACAACTTGGTGTGGGAATTCGAATACTCGCTTGGACACGATTGGCTCGATTTGGCCGTCTTTTGAGATCCTCAAGAGTTGTTGCTCGTCCTGCGAAATCACCCAAATCCGGTCGGCATGATCGACGAAAACTCCGCGCGGGTTGACCTTGGCAAAGATCTCTGGCTTCGAACCAATGGCTGTTTGCTTCCACAAAACACGTCGCTCAAGATCCGCGATCAGAAGCGATCCATCGCTGAGGAATGCCAAATCGACGGGAATGCCGATCGTACCATCCAGAGTTCCTGTCCATTTTCCATCGGCGTCTTTGCGGTAGACCTCGCGTGTAGCCGGATCCCCTAGAGCGATCTGACCCGCCGGCGAGATCGCTAGGCAGCGGACGGCGTTGAGCGGTTGACGGAACTTATTGCTCCCCTGCACTTCGAGCTTTAGCTCGTTGTTTTGGTAGGTCCAAACCCCCGGCTTATTGCGATCCACGATCCATGCAGTGCCGGAATTGTCGACGACAGCATCCAATGGGTAAATTTTGGATGCTGCACGGGTGGCACCCGTGGGTGCAGAGGAAGGGGTCTGAGCATGGACCACCGCGTCGAGACCAAGAAGGAAACCCAAAGCGAAAAAGAGGAGTGTTCGGTACATGGTCCGGGATTGGCGATGCAACTAGGATTTCACGGCGGGGTAACCATTCATCGTCGCGGTGGATGCACCGATGAGGACCGCTCCGTAGAAGAAGCGGAACGGGAATTGTACCGTAGAAAAGCGAAATGGACCGATAGTAAAATCAGCCGTAATGGGATAAAAAACCCATTGCGATACGATAAGAGATGTCGCCACTACAACCATTCCGAGTCACCAGAATGACTCAACGGAGCGATTGATGGTTTACAAGCTTTAAGGAACGACAGGCGATACGATGACTTGGGATTTATCGTCATCGTCATTGGCAACAGCTAATCCGACGGCAGTCAGACCGCCAATGAGAGCTAGTGGGAGGAGACCTCCGCCGAATCCGCCACCGATTCCTCCTCCGCCACCACCACCTCCACCTCCGTTGCCTCCTGCGACTCCGCAGCAACCGGACATCGGCAGCGGGCAGCAAGTTTCTTCGAAGGGGATCTCCGCTTGGGCAACCATCGAGGCACCAAGGCAATCGCACGAGGCCAGTTCGACGTTCAAAGCTGGAACTGCATCCTGCTGGACCGAGGCATGAACGAACTTACGTCCGTCTTGAGCAATCGAAGTGCTAGATCCATTATCGTCGACGCCTTTGCCCACCGCGACAAAACCAAGGGCAGCGATACCCGCAGGACCCGAAGCAACAAAACCGTAGTTCCCTGGCGGGATGTTATCGAAGCGGTAGTTTCCATCCCGGTCTGCACGAGTCTTTGCAACTTCATTACCTGCGTGGGTTAGGTAAATCTGAGTTCCGCTCAGGTCTCTTCCTCCACCTGGCACAGATACACGTCCGCGAACACCGCCGTTTTCGTCGATCGCGATGCGTCCACTGTTCCAAAACTTTCTGCCCTCACCGACTGGATCTTTATCGAGTTGCTCAACGCCAGTGTTCCGTGGAATCGATCCGCTACGGATGAGCGACACAATGCGATCGGTCGCAGGCGTTAGGGATCGTACTTGAATTCCGCTCGGCAGATGCTTTCCTGCCGTGGGATCAAGGATCGTCAGAGACATCACCGCCAGAGTGCTTGGGTTCTGAGCAACGAGGGCATAAACACCCGGCTTGATATCCGAGAAGCGAAAGGAGCCGTCTTCGGCCGTGGTGATCCAAGCGACCCTTTGGCCATTCTGTACCAAGGCTAATTCGATTCCGCTTTGTTTGATTTGGTTTTCACCTGCCGGAGTGCCAAGGGTCCCCCAGAAAGATCCGTCCGAGGCCAAGTGAATCCACTGGTGATGGTTCAACCCATCTGCATATAGGTCGGAATTTGCCTTCCCGAGGGACGCTTGTGCCGCAGGCAACGCGATCGCCTCTGGTACAGTCGCTACTGGGTCTTGTGCAAAACTCCAGGCCCCTTGGGTCGTGAATGCGAGAGCAAGCGAGGCAGTCAGGTGCAAACGAAAGTTGGTTTTGGACATAGCAGCGTCTAAAGTAAATCGAGGCAGGAAAAGGTCCGTCTGGTGAATAGTCTATTCCCCCGAAACATGCATACAAGGGAAATCGGAGCAAGTTGGGTCATGAATTTGGTAAATCGGGGAGGATATTCGGTCGGATCATGAATGGAATTCCAATTTTAGCGATACCAAGCGAGCTATACAAAGAAAACTAATAGATGGTAGCGGATTCTGTCTTTTTCAAAAACCTGGGCCTTTGAGCTATAATCGCTTGTGTGCCCGAGCAGGTGGAGTCACAGAGTCTGTCCGAGCCCTTTGTAAGCCCTAATATTTTTCCACGAAGTTACCTTTCACCCTGACTTTTTTCCGAATTTTATTTCTATCGAAGGTCTAAGAATGCGAAAACGGCCCCGGATCAGTGCCTTCCCTAAATGCTTCCTCGAAGAGATTTCCCAAAAACGGACGATGAGCGTTTTTGATTGGATCCAGATGGCCAAGGATTTACCCGCCGAGGGTCTGGAAATGTACGAGGGTTTCCTATGGGAGTTGACCGATTCGTTTCTCGGGAGGTTGTCCGATGAGCTTTCCCGGTGCAATTTCGAGATGCCGATGCTTTGCTGTTCGCCTGATTTCACCCATCCGGAGAGGTCCAAGCGGCTCGCAGCGATCGAATACCAGAAGAAAATGATAGAAGTCGCCTTCAAACTCGGGGGGGCTGGCACGGTTTGTAGGATCCTCAGTGGACAACGGTGGCCGGAGGTGGATCTTCAGCGGGGGCTAGATTACGCTTCGGAGGGAATTTTGGAATGTATCCCGGCGGCGCAGTCGCTCGGAGTGGTGTTGGGAATTGAGAACCACTACAAGGACGGATTTTGGCTCTATCCCGAGTTCGCTCAGAAGAAAGACGTCTTTTTAGCGTTACTGGATCGGATACCCGAATCCCCAAGTTTCGGGGTCCAATACGACCCGAGCAATGCGGTAGTGGCGGGCGATGATCCACTGGAGTTGCTCGATGCTGTCTTGCCCAGGGTCGTTAGCATGCACGCAAGCGACCGGTATCTTGCACCCGGAGCGAGTCTCGACGATCTGAAAGACGCCGAGGGGAGTGCCGGTTATTCAAAACTGCTGCTCCACGGGGTAACGGGTAAGGGACTAAACAATTACCCGGAGATTTTTCGTAGGCTTTCTGAAAGCGGATACTCCGGTTGGATAAGTATCGAGGATGGGATGAACGGCATGGAAGAAATGCGAGAATCACTTTTGTTTCTCCACAAAATGGTGGAGACTTTCTATCCTACCAGCGAATGAACGCCCGCTGAATTAGCTATACCAATCCAGACAGTCTGTCTCACCACCACCGGAAAAAACCCTGCAACCCTCCCGTTCGCCCGACTCCGCCTAAAACTCCTAAATTCCGACTTGCAAGCGGGAGGTTTTTCTTGCTCGAAGCTTCGATCGTCCTAACATAGAGGCGTTCTGATTGCTGTTTCGAAATACGACACTCCAAGCCGATTAATAGGACTTTGCCAACATGAATACGATCAAATTCGTGGCGGTATTGGGTATTTTGATCGCTTCAACTTTGTTGGTTCCAAGGGCCAGCGCTGGCATCGCGACCAGCACGGTGGACCAGAATGGAACCAAGATTGGATTCAATTCCAACAACGGATCCGCCTCGAAAATTGGCACGTTTGACTTCAACTTCCCCGGCGGGGTCGCTTCGTTAGATTTTCTGGAAGCTCGCATCCGTCTTTCCGTGCAACTTCCGCCCGAAGCCATCGGCGATCTGGCTCCCCAGATCGTATTCGCGAAGTTGGGACAGACCAATCTAGACCAAGCCTTGATTACAGGTGATGCAACCCGAACAGATATTAGGATTTCTTACAATCTTTTTCCATCCGGACTTGGTATCGTCGAGAAGCAAACCGACTTTGTCAAACTAACCAGAGTTCAAAGCTTGGCTTTGTCAGCGATCCTTGCGAGCGATCCGAGTAATCGTCTGGACGCCTGGTTGGTAAGCGATACGTTAACCGCCATCACGGTACCGGCGTTGAGTGAATTCCTCGACTTGTCCGGCCCGTTTCCCATAGCAATCGTCACCCGGTACGATTCCACATTAGACCTTAGGTATGTTCCGGAGCCTTCTACAAGCATCGCCTTCACAGGATTGAGCGTCTGGATCCTGCGCGGTGCCAGATCATGGAAGCGGGATAGGAACCTTAAATCTTCGAAAATCAAAGGCTAGTTTCTATGTTTCGCTCAAACCTTTCAGTTTCGACGTCGGTTGGTGCCCTGTTGCTGTTCCTTTCGTCCTGGAGCATCGCGACTGCGGACATCATCAAGGAGTTCACTCAGCAATCGGGAGTCGCGGAGGATTTTGGCCTGCGAAGAGCGGTTTACCTCGGTCGCCTATTCAATGGTGTCGATGGAGGTCCGTTCCGCCGGATGGACTCGATGTATGCAATTGTCACACTCGCCCAAGCGAACAACGTGCAGTTATTCGCAGGTGACGGGAACTCGAATTTCGATTCTGCGTTCAGCCAGGGAAAGATGATCGATACGGGGATAAGAGTTAGCAATTCGAACCAAACAGACACGCAGGTAGTGTTTGTCCCAGGAAATCCTTCGAATACCCCTCCGTTTAAAATCGGCGTCCCAGCGGGTGTTGCGATCCACGACTCGCTTGCCGCCAACAATCGTCTTGATTTTTGGCTTGTTGGAATCACCAACTCCGGCTTCACCGTCCCTTCCAATGTGTCAGGGAATGTCGCGAACTTCTTTATCCAATTCGATCGCTCGACTGCGGTTCCAGAACCAGCATCGATCCTGTTGGCTGGTTCGGGTTTGGTCGCTCTGTTGGCTAAAAGACGCTTAAGGCGATCGAATTAGATCGCCTTACTTGCTGGGCTTAGATTTTAGGTTCGCCAGTGTCAAGAGAGCGTAACCGGTAACAAGGTTAGGATCCCCCTCCATCCATCGAGGTTCTGGGTTGGTCCAGGAACCGTCAACCTTCTGTGTTTTCTGCAATTGCTCAAGGATATCCGACCTCCAAGAGCGTGCACCGGAGTCGGACTCAAAGGTCTCTGCCCCGACCATAGCAAGCGCTTTGGACATCGTCTGTAGGTAGTAAAATAGCCCAGCAGGGCCCATCCCCGGGTTGTTCGTGACGCTGTAGTTTTTCTTGAGGAACTTTGTAGCGGCTTTCACCCGAAAGTCTTCAGGACCTACACCTGCATAAAGCATGCTTTTGAGGCCAGCGTAGGTCATCGAGGCGTAGGATCGCAGTCCTCCGGTGGCCTCGTCCTTACCTGCCATAGAATCGCCACCTGCAGCAGGCGTGTAGTAGAACCCACCATCGTTGAGCTTCGATGCAAAAGGGGTGTCGTTGGCCGGCGATTCCAAGTTTTGACAACGATTGACAAATGCCAATGCTCTTTGGATCGCCGGGTCCGACTCTTCGACTCCCGTCGACCGAAGCGCTTCGATGAAAAAAGAGGTATTCGAAAGATCGGGCCTGGATTTGCTTCCATACCCTGCACCTCCGAACGCCGGATCCTTTGGGCTAAGCCCCTCACCCTCATCCCATTGTTCGCCCTTTACAAATCGCTGAGCGGCTTGCAGAACCCCATCATATTCGCCTTGTTCGTTGGCTTTGGAAAGCGCCATAATCGCGAGGCACGTTTCGTAATTCGCGTGCCTGGAACCCTCGGCATACAAGCCACCGTCGGCCCGTTTGGTCTTCAATAGGTACACGATTGCTTTGTCGACCATCGCATCGTTCTTGGGAACTCCGATGGACAATAAAGCAGCTGCCACAAGTCCAGTAACACCGGGGCCGGCTTGGGAACTAAACGAACCGTCTGCCCCCTGACTCTGCCTTAGAAAAGCCACCCCTGCGCGCTCTATTCGAGTCTGGGCTTCCGCGTCGAGGGCAGTGACCAACCGGGTGTTGGTCTCCTGGGCAAAAGAAAACCCAGCATGCTGCGAGACGACCAGACCGGACAGAAGAGTCATTACCAGCAATTTCTTTTTCATCGTTCACCTAGAATAGATCGTTGCCATAGGATCGTTGCCCGACGAGAATCGCCAGAAGCCGCAAGTCAAGTATAGGATCAATCAGGTTTTTCTACATGGGATAGAAAGCGGATTGTCCAGTGCGATAACAACTTTTAACCCATCGGTACCCATTCCTGGCAAGCCAACCGAGACCAACTGCGATGCTCTTGTCGGAAATTGCGAGAAAACAGATTGAGGAGTTCGCCAAGGACCACGGTTTCCACTCGGTAGGTTTCGTTCCTTCTGAGAATGCAGAAACATTCCCAGAGTTTTGCGACTGGCTCGAACGCGGTTACGCAGCATCGATGGGTTACCTCGAAAAACGCAAAGAAGCGTACCGAAACCCCACCGGTGTGCTTCCCGACTGCCGAACCGCCGTGCTACTGACACTTCCCTACCAAGGCCATCCTGGGACAAAATCAGTGACCAAGCAGGGTAAGAAAAGAACCCTACCCGGGCCGACCGAAGCGACATTTGGGTCCTATGCAGCGGCCCCTGAGGATTATCACATCTGGATTCGCAGAAAGCTCAAACCTTTGGTTCGGGAGCTTCAGGCCATGTTTCCAAACTGCCTGACACGCGCCGTGGTCGACACCGCCCCGCTGCTAGAGCGGCATTACGCGAATCGAGCAGGGCTCGGCTGGATTGGAAAAAACACGATGCTTTTGAATCGACAGATCGGAAGTTATTTTTTCCTTTGTGCGATCCTTACCCAAGCCGATATTGCAGGTAAGCAAGCCCCGCCAGCAAAGGACCATTGCGGAACGTGCAGGGCATGTCTCGACGCATGTCCGACCGGTGCGTTCGCCTCGCCTTATGTGCTCGACGCGAATCGATGCATCAGCTACTGGACCATCGAACATCGAGGTCCAATCCCTCAAGCCGTGCGTCCCTCTATGGGGCCTTGGATTTTCGGGTGCGACGTATGCCAGATGGTTTGCCCCTGGAATCAACATGCCAAAGTGTCGATTCCCGAGGAAAACAGGCCATTCGAGGTAGCACAAAAAGCCGATTGCTCCCACTGGCTGAGCCTCGATCAAGAAAGCTTCGACAGGCTTTATCGAAAAACTCCCTTTTGGAGAACTGGCCTTCTGAGCATGCAACGCAACGCACTGATCGTCGCTGGGAACCTTAGAGAGCCCTCAGCGTTTCCCTGGATCCAACAGTTCACCAACCATCCAAACCAGGATCTTGTGGAGCTGGCGCTCTGGGCGCTCGAAGAGTACCGCTCAGGCACAAATCAAGACAAGTAGACGTTCGATCCAGAGCCCCCGAGGGCTACGCATTCGATTGCTTTCTCAAGAGCCCAAATCCGAAGATCCCTGAACTGTGTCCGTCGGAGAATCGAACATTATAGGCGTAATTTCCCACAGGATGCATCGAGTCGATCCGCAATGGCTGAGCTTCCTGCAGGGGGATCACCTGGAGCAACCCACCATTGCGATCAGCCTTGCGGTCCTCAACCCCTTTCTTCTTTTCTTTGCAAGTCGCACAAGGACAGGCTGCCCGAAGTTCGCCAGGGGTCCATTCGCAAGCCGACGAATCGCTCCATTGGATCTTGATACCACCCCGCTCCGTACGCTCGATTGAACATGGAATGACGTCCATCGGTCCTGCCCTACTATTCCGCATGAGGTAACTTGCGTCTAAAATCACATCTCAATTTAGGGTCGAGTCAAGTACGACGCAATCCACACCGCCGATTCAAGATGGTAGGCAGATGAGCTTTCCCTTCCGACGAATATTCATTGCGGGCCACCAAGGAATGGTGGGCGCATCGGTCTGCCGATTGCTGCAAAGCCAACATCCCGAAGTCGAATTGGTTCTCAGACCTCGGAAGGATCTTGATCTGACACAGGCCAATCAAGTCGACGAGTTTTTTCAAGAAACAAAACCCGATGCGGTGATTTTTGCGGCCGCCAAGGTAGGCGGAATCCTCGCGAATGCTTCCTTCCCCGTCGAGTTTCTTTCCGAAAATGTCCGGATGGCCATCAACGCCATCGAATCTGCCCACCGAAGCGGAGTCCAAAGGTTTCTATTTCTAGGTTCGACCTGCATCTATCCAAAGCATGCACCACAACCCCTGTGCGAGCCGAGCCTCCTTTCGAGTCCCCTCGAATCGACCAACGAAGCCTATGCTTTGGCAAAGATCGTCGGTTTGAAGTTGTGCCAGTACTACCGAACGCAGTTCAAAGCGGTATACCACAGCGCCATGCCTACGAATCTCTATGGGCCAGGCGACAACTACCATCCCGAGCACAGCCATGTGATCCCAGGCCTGCTACGACGCATTCACGAGGCAAAAATGCAGAATGCTCCAAGTGTAACACTATGGGGAACGGGAACTCCCCGACGGGAGTTCCTCTACGTGGATGATCTTGCAAGGGCTCTGGTTCACCTTATGGCTCTCGAATCGCCCCCCGATTGGATCAACGTCGGGACCGGACAGGAAATCTCGATCCTGGAACTTGCGAAACTGATCGCCAAAACCGTTGGGTACACCGGAACCTTCGGCCTAGATACCAGCAAGCCCGACGGGACCCCCCTGAAACGCACCGACCCGAGCCTCATTTTTTCAACGGGTTGGAATCCCCAAATCGAACTAGCCGACGGATTGGTTCGCACCTATCAAGATTTTCTAATTCGTATCGAACGGGGCAACCTACGTAGCAAATAACCTCCAATCCCGTTATTCTATCGGCCAGTCTGGAAATCAGACGGTTAGCCGTTTTTATAGAGAGAATTCAAGGAAAGAACGACGCAATGGGCAAATCCGCATTGATTACCGGGATCACCGGACAAGATGGCTCCTACTTGGCTGAGCTGCTGCTCGAGAAAGGCTACCTCGTGCATGGACTCGTGCGACGCAGTTCGAGCTTTAGCACCGGACGTATCGACCACCTCTACAAAGATATCCACGAGAATCCCGGCCTGCTGCTCCATTACGGAGATCTGACCGATGGACAAGCCCTTACCAACTTGGTCCTGAACCTCGAACCCGATGAAATCTACAATCTCGGTGCCCAAAGCCATGTTCGTGTTTCGTTCGACCAGCCCGTCTACACGTTGATGACCGACGGAGTGGGGGCTTTGAATGTTCTCGAAGCAGCGAGAATTCTCAACCAAAAAAAGCAGGTCCGAGTTTACCAAGCGAGCTCCTCGGAGATGTATGGAGCGGTCCTGGAAACCCCTCAAAAAGAATCCACCCCATTCAACCCCCAAAGCCCTTACGCCTGTGCTAAAGTCTACGCGTTCTTCCAAACCGTGAATTATCGCCGGAGCTATAACCTGTTTGCCTGCAACGGTATCTTGTTCAACCATGAGTCCCCGCGACGCGGGGAAACCTTCGTGACTCGGAAAATCACCCGCGCCGCGACACGGATCAAATTAGGGCTTCAGAAAAAACTATTTCTAGGCAACCTCGATGCAAAACGAGACTGGGGCTACGCCAAAGATTATGTCGAGGCGATGTGGCTTATGCTCCAGCATCATCAACCTGATGATTTCGTTATCGCCACTGGGAATACTTACTCAATCCGTGAATTCCTACAGATGGTCTTTTCAAAACTCGACCTCGACTGGCAGAAATTCGTCGAGATCGACCCTCGCTATTTCCGACCAGCGGAAGTGGAACTCCTGCTCGGTGACCCCTCGAAAGCCAAGAATTCCCTCGGTTGGACCTCCAAAACATCCCTTGACGAACTCGCGTCGATCATGGTCGAACATGACCTTGAATTGGCTAAACGCGAACAACACAATCAGACGTTCCAACAGTAGTTCTGCATCGATCCCCGGATCTCAACTATGCGTGCAGTCATCACGGGAATCACCGGCCAAGATGGATCGTACTTGACCGATTTGCTTTTAGCCAAAGGCTATGAGGTTCACGGGATCGTCCGCAGAAGCAGCACTCTACAACGGCCTAGGCTCGACCAACAGGTCCACGATCAATCGATCTATGGAAAGCGGTTGTTCCTACACTACTCCGACCTTACCGATACCACATCGCTCCGACGTATCCTCAGCAGGATCGTCCCTGATGAATTTTATCACCTCGCTGGCCAATCCCATGTCGGTCTAAGCTTTGAAATCCCCGAGAGCACCTGCGAATTGACCGCCATGGGTACGTTGCGGATCTTGGAAATCCTAAGGGACCTGTCTCCCTCTCCTCGTTTCCTACATGCAAGTAGCCGTGAAATCTTCGGGACCCCTATCTGTTCACCCCAAAACGAAGACACCCCTCTAAATCCAAACTCCCCCTATGGTGCAGCAAAAGCTTTTGCCAACCAATTAGTCAAAATCTACCGAGACTCCTTAGGCCTCTTCGGTTGCAATGCCATTTGCTACAACCACGAGAGTCCCCGCCGAGCAGAAAATTTCGTCACGAGAAAAATCAGTATCGCCGCCGCATCGATCAAACTCGGACTCCAAAAAGAATTGATCCTTGGCAATATCGACTCGTCTCGAGATTGGGGATGCGCTCCTGAATTCGTCGAAGCCATGTGGCTAATGCTTCAGCAGCCAAACCCCAAAGACTATATCCTTGCCACTGGCAAAACCCATAGCGTTCGTGAATTTCTCGAACTTGCATTCCAACATGTAGGACTCGATTGGAAAACCTACTACCGCCACGACCCACGGTTTCAACGCCCAGTTGAACCAGAGAATCTCAGGGGCGACGCAAGCCGTGCCTCAATCGAGCTTGGCTGGAAACCAAAAACATCCTTGGCGCAACTCGCCGCGATGATGGTCGATCATGATTTGTCTCGACTCGAGCAATCAATACTTGAAAAGCAATAGAGCTGTGTTAACGTTTTTTTGGGTCGATCGAACCCTCTAAAACCTGCCATCGCTTCATTCGCTCATGCATCTGCTGTTGATTCTTAGAAGCCTCCTGCATCGCTACGATAAGGGATTGGGCCAGTCCTAGGGTTGACGGTTCATAACGGCAGGCTTGTTCAAGGTGCCAATCTCTTGACGTATCGTCTCCAGAGAGGCCCTTGCAAAACGAAAGACTCAAATGAACCATCGGTAGGTCCAAGCCCTCGACAAGCCATTGCTGAAGCTGCTTTTGAAGTTCCAGTAGCTCCGATTGAGGTCTCAGTAAGCTTCTAACCATGATGTCTTGGACCCTTGGGCCTGCACGACTGGTTCGAAGGAACTTCACCAAACAATACGCTACTTCTCTAAGGTCTCTAGGTTCCTTCAAAGCGGCCTCGGCCCGTCGCTCCATGGATGCAAGATAAGCATCTATCGAATCTTGATCCCGGTGGATCTTGTACCCTTCCAAGTTGACCTGCTCTGCCCTGCCCCACTCGCCGAGCGCTTCATAAAGGGACGCAAGCTGCACGCGGTAGGCTCGATTCCATGGATCGGAACGCAACCCCTCCCCCATTCGTTCAGCACCCGTTCTCAACACCGCCTGACGCTCTTGATCCTTTCCCAATCGCTTCAACAAGGCGGCAAAACCCAGGCTTTGCGAGAAATCGGATTCAAATACCTTGCGGTACTTTGACTCCGCCTCGTCCAGCCGACCATCCCAGTACGCCTTCATCGATTCGAGCAAAGCAATCTGTTCAGGACGAACCCCGCTGGCCCTCTCCAAATGCCAATCCAAATCCTCGAGCAGCTCGATCCGTTGGGATTCCCCGAGGTTTGACTCCTCCAACTTGCCGACACATTGACTGGCTTTCCAAAAATGCGCTATACCCAGTCCAGTTGAATCCCTTGGCGATAAGCCCTCAAGAATCCGCTCGGCGGATCCTGCGTTTCCATTCTGGATTTCTACCAAAGAGTATAGGAACTTGCGGTCCGCGTTTGCATACTCCGTATCTCCAATCCAGCGCATCGCCGCCCGAACTCCTTTCGGTCCATCTTGTTTGCTGTATGCATTTTGAACGCGAGCCAGATAACGGTTAAGAATCCGCTCACGATTGAACGCCACGAGCAAACAACTCGCCATCACGCTCGATGCTAGCACACAGAAAGGGATGCTACAGAGAAACGCTTGCCGACGCTTCCCTCGGTAAAAGAAACCCGCAATCGGATAGCTGATAAGTTTTGCTAGAAACCAGAAGAATTGGCCTAGTTTACGGTTCAACGATCTATAGAGACCAACTGGATGCCCCGAATCCTCAAAGTTCCCGCGATCTAGGAAGCCCGCGAAAAATCGAAGCGTTATTTCCAGAAGATCTGAGATCCACGCGATGATTCGAATAGGGAGATCCGTCAGAAATCTCAACATACAGGAAATACCCTCATCGAATCGAATCACCGATCGCTGCGCCGAAATCCAACTGCTTTTCGATCGCTTCGACCCATCGAGCATGCAACTCTTTGTGCTCCTTGCGCTGCTTCTCGGTAATCGGACGCACCGACTCGTGCACCAGGGAAACCTGTACGACCGGTCCGGGTAACGTACTATCCCCGACGACCCGAACCCCCTTGGTCACGACATAAGCTTCTTCAACAATCGATCGTTTCAAGGCGAAGCTGAAGCTGCCGTTGTCTTCAGATAGCACAAGGTCGGGCTTCCAACCGTACCATCGCCAAAGCCAATCTGGTCTTGGTAACGCTATCCAAATCCCATCGATACGAAGTTTCATGCTCCCCTCTCGGCTCTGATCTGGTGTCAGATCCCATTCCCAATGTTTCCAATCGGGAGTCTGTCGAAACACAGGGCTGAAGCTTTCCGTTGATTTCGTTGCCGGTCCAATCTTCCAACCTTCAACAGCCGACTCAAGCTTCAAACTCTCGACAGCCGAAATCGCTTCGTATTGCCGAAGGTTCAACCCCTGCGCCCACTGGCCCTTGTAGATTGACCAACCGCCGAGAAAAGCAATACCAACCAACATGGACCAAAGGACCATCCAGGGAACTTTCGAATCAGAAATATCTTTATCATTGGTCAACTCAATTTTTTTTGCGTCGATCGAAGTTTCCGATTCCTTGTCGCTAGATGGTCCAAAGAAGGCGGAGAAAAACTGATCTCCGCTCCACGTGAGCAACGTGACGCTGGCAAAGAGAATCACAGATACGGTTCCGCTGTTATAAGAAACTTTCGTCGATTGCCTATCCTGCATAATCGCCTCGACTGCGATCCAGGCCCCTTGGGACACGATTGCCCAAAACAACAACACGCACAACAGATAAAGGAATCGAGGAAAGCGATAGCCGTTAAAGCATCCATAGGCGATCGCCAACAAAATCATCGGGTAGATAAGCCTAAGGCCCGAGCACGATTCATTCTGTAGAAAATCAGTGCTGACCAACCCAATCACATTCCCTTTTGCAAAGTAGAAAACCTTGTAGATATCCAAAAGACAGCCGGCGAAACTACTAGCTAGCCATTGCGCAAGCGAGTGCACCCAAGGAGCAGTTTTCCATAAAGACAAAGGAACCATACACAGTACAAGCCCCAAATAGAACAAGCGGTTTGTAGAGAATCCCGCGACCAAGGCAATCAATGCGGCAAAGCACAAGCCTGCTGCACGAAAAACCCAAACCGGATCGTTTGATAGAACTCCTAAAAGGCACGTTCCAACAGCTGCCGAGACGAACAGAATCAAGTACCGAGCTCGGATCGGATGCTCATCCGTACTCGATCGTGAAAATGGTGTCACCATTCCCGTCAAAACCATCAATGCGAACGCCAGGAAAAACAAAGCGAGGTCCATCGACAAACCCGCGAAAGCAATCTGCTTTAGCATCAACCCAATAGCGGTGGTTTGCATGGCTACTGCCGCGATTAGCAGTCCGATGGTAATCTTTTTATCCATTTGACCAATCGCCCTTTAGCTCAATCCAATCCAACGTCTCTAATGAAAGACGCGTCGATGTCGACGCGTCACTTAACACAAATCTAAGCCCGCACTATCTAGCGAACTTGGCTCCGGTGATGGCTGTAAATCTAAGTGGACCGATCGCTCGAGACTCGATCTTCTTTACGTACCTTATCCGAATAATCAGAATATTTTTTGTCGTAATAGTTCTTGTAGGAATGCCCATGGTAATAAGCACCACGGTAGTACGTTCCGTATTCATTGTAATAAAGATTCTCGTCCATACCGTTGACGATAACGCCGATCAGATTCCCATTGACCATGTTTAATCGACTCTTGGCCTTGTGTGCCGATAACACCACACCACGGCGAATTCGCAAGACCATAACAATACCATCGACGAGCCCGCAAATCGAGGTCGCATCAGCAACCGGGATCACCGGCGGCGAATCGATCAAAATGAAGTCAAACCGATTTCTAAGCTCCCCGATGAACTCCAAGAACGACTCCGAAGCGACGAGTTCTCCAGGGTTTTTCGGTCTCCCACCCGTGGTGACCAACCAAAGGTTCTTCTGAAAATCACAGGGCCTTAATGCCTCATCGAGGGTGCATTGACCTTCTAAATACTGCATCCCTCCGGGCTCGAACTGCACGCCGAAATTCTGCTGAACACGAGGGCGACGGTAATCCGCATCGACCAAGCATACTCGCTTATTGGTTTGCGCTAGTGAAAGGGCTAGATTTGCAATCGTTGTCGATTTGCCATCCCCAGGAGATGGACTCGTGAACATAAAGACCTTGCCGCCGTTTTGAGCCGCTGTAAAGAGCAGCGATGTTCGAGCCGCTCGGAACGACTCGGATACCGAGGAATTCGGTTGATGTGCTGCCACAAGCATGGGCGAACCAGCAAAACCTGCCGGAACCTTGGATTTTTTAATCCTTGGAATCTTGCAAAGCACGGGTGTGTTGAGGTTTTCCTGAATGTCAATCGGTGTGCGGTATGCAAGATCCGAATGGTCTATGAGGACAGCCAAGCCGCAGCCTAGCAGCCCACCGAGAGCGAGCCCACCGAGAAGAAATTTCCATAGTTTCGGAAAAACTTGGCTCGGGTACGAGGCTTCATCAATGATCTTGACTCTTGTCGATGAGTACGAGTTGGACATGGCCCGCATGGCAGAGAGCCGCTCTAAGATCTGCCCGACGGTATTGCGCCTTTCTTCGATCTGATCTCGCAGCATGTTGACTTCAGTGATTTCACCCGCGATCACCTTGGACTTTTCCGTCAACTCTGCGATATCCTCGGCAATTCGATCCAGATTGTATTTTGACCGTTCTCGTTGATTCGATAGTGAAGCTGCATAGAGTTGGAGTATCTCGCTGTCCCTAGTCCTGACCTCTTTGGATAACGCAACCGCGTACGATTGCAATAGCTCGCTGTCGGCGTTTTGAGTCCGTTTCGCGATTTCAGATCCCTTATTCTCAATATCTTGTTCGCTGGTCAAAAAGCCTCGCAGTGTTTCCAACTCCTGATTCAAGCGATTGCGTGTTGCGACCGCAGCTTGGTATTTCGCTTCTACAAATTCCACCTGAGGATGCTTTGCACCATAGCGGGACATTGCCTCGGCTCGCTCTGAATCCATCGAAACGACCTCGGCATTCGCGGACTCCATCCGCTGTTCGTACCGAGTAAGTCGCAACCTATCCTCCTCCGACATCCCGTTGAGGAAGTCCATCCCCCGGTCTTGCTTGTCCAGGTTGAAGTACTTCCGTCCCTCAATGACCGCGAGCCTCAAAAGATCATCCCTCTGCGTTGCCGGATCCATCGCGGTTCGCAATTGCTCGAGTTGCTGATCCGCGTCGCGAAACTCCAAAAGAATATCGTCTCTCTCTAGCCGTAGTTTCTCGATCTCCGAAACGTAAGGGTTAACCCACCGACCCTTGTCATTCTCTGCTGTCAAATTGAGTTCTTTGAGCAATTGGTAGTAACGATCCTGGTCCACTTTCTGATCATCGACTAAGGAGCGTTGCAATCGCTCGATCAACTCGACGGACTCTTTTCCAGAGATCTCCGAGTCCTTTTCGATCGCTGAGATGTAGGAAGCCACGACTTGATTCAAAATGCCAGGAAGATCCTCTTTGACTTTACCCTCACAGATGATCTCCAATGCATCCGAAGTCAGGTCCTTGCCTACCGGCGATATCGTCAACATTTCACGCAGATCGACAATCGGAGAATCCACTCCACGGAACGTAACCAACTTGTCCAGTTGCCCGTTACGGATTGCCTCGGCAAGCACCATTTGGCCGGAAAGCAACACCCTATGTTTTTCCAAAGAAACCGTCTGAGGGACGACTTCTCCGTTGATCACGCTCGGTGGAGCCTGCACGAAAAGCATCAGTTTCATCACCGACGCATACACCGGTGTGACCTGCGTGTAGAGCAAGCTAGCGACTGCCGCTCCGAGGACCGATAGAAGCACAATCACCGACTTACGACGCCACAATGCACCGTAAAAGTCAATCGTCGGCATCGGAGGCTCGTCAGATACGTTGGACCCGCGACCAGCAGAGCCAGAATCGTCGAACCCGTACTGCAAATTAGGCTTATCCATCATCGACCGCCTTTGACCCTCAGGGAGCGTTTCGACTCCCGATATTTTCCACAGAGACCACTAAGCTAGCTTTCTGTCGTCTGTGGCTTCATCTTAGGAAATCCAGCTCCAGATGTCTACTCGAATCGGCGATTCATCCAAGTTCCCTGCAATGCTTCCGGCTATCGAGACGCACAAAAGCTCCCAATTTCTCCGTGCCTCTCAAAAATACTGGTAAATTTTCCTCAATGGCTTGAGCAATCGCAGAGCCCAAGGCGGCCGCAACCCATTGACCAACCAAGCCCTTGCGTCTTCTCGGTTTGCCTGCATTCGATTCGAAAAAGACGCGTTGCTCAAGCCCCCGACCCGCATACAGACAAGGGTCTGAGGAATGTAACGCATCGTGACTCCGTTGACGAGCATCATCCGTAGGAGCAACTCGTAATCGGCAGCGAAATGGAAGTCATCGCGAAACATTCCGTGCCGAAGATAGCATTCCCTACGGAAGTACACCGTCGGATGAGGTGGCATCCAACCCCATCGATACTTCGACACCTCGTAATCGCCGGAAGTCCATCGACGCACCGTTCGTGTCGGTTCATGGCAATCGACATAGACCAAGTCTCCATAGACCCCCATCGTCGATGGGTCCGTTGAAAACTCTTTGGCTATGTTTGTGACAACATCGCGGTGAGCAAAAAAATCATCTGCATGAAGCAGTCCGACGACATCCCCGCTGGCCATTCGAATCCCTTTGTTCAACGCATCGTAGATCCCTTGGTCCTTCTCCCGAACCTGTCTGTCGATCCGATCGGAATACCTTGAGACAATCTTCTCTGTCCCGTCATTGGACATGCCATCGACAACGATGTATTCGATATCCGGGTGGGTTTGCTCTAGAACCGATTCGAGAGTGTGAGAAATGGTGTCCACACGATTGTAGACCGCAGTGATGATCGATACTTTCATAGACTACCGACCCAATCGATCATCTGTGTTAGCCCCTGACTTGCACTTACACGCGGCGACCACCCCAGCAGTTTATGAGCCTTGGTTATGTCGGCGACGAAGAAATCTTGGTCGCTCTGCCTACGCGGCAATCGTAAATAGCTTAATCCATCGGACCGCCCGAGGAGATGGGAGAGTTGGTCAAAAAGTTCGATCAAACTCAAGCTATTACTCATCCCTCCTCCAATGTTGAATACCTCACCGGCACAAAGGCTTCTTTTCTCATAGGCAGCTTGGTAAAGGGATATCAAATCCTCACTGTGCAGGACATCACGTACCTGCTTTCCCGTCCCTGAGATCGTAAATGGTACCACCTCTGCTCCCCTTCTTTTGCATGAGTCTTGCTCAATTGCCTGCTTGGCAAACCAACCAATCCAACCTTGATCGGCCGTTGCATACTGCCGTCCTCCGTAGATCGAGGAATGCCGAAACACGACCGTATCGAGTCCGAAATTCCTATACCAATCGCGTACGTATTGATCTGCACTCCCCTTGGAACATCCATAAGGAGACGCAAAATCCAAAGGCATCGACTCGTCAATCCCGTTGGGATACTCAGGTAGCAAATACCTCGTCTCATTCTGGCTGTATTCCAGATGTCGCAAGTCCCCATAGACCTTATTCGTCGAACTGAAGGCCACCAACGCCTTGGGTGACCACTTTCGAGCACATTCGAGAACATGAACTGTACCTAAAGCGTTGGTTCTAAAGTCCTCGAGCGGATCGGCTAACGACGTCGTCATCGCTACTTGCCCCGCTAAGTGGCACACATAATCGAAGGGGCCACGTTTCTGAAAAATATCCGCCATCCGATCGATTGAGGCTACATCTAACTCGTGAAATTCAAGCTCCCGTTCTTGTTTGTTGGAATCTTGAAGCCAGCGGAGATTTTCCCTAGCTCCTGTTTTGTGCATCTTATCGATGATCGTCAATCTTGCGCCATCCTGTAGGAATCTGCTAGCGACATTCGACCCAAGAAATCCGCAACCACCAGTAATCAATACGTTCATTGCACCGCTCGTGTTACTCGAACTCTACTCGTTTCAAAAAGCTCATCGGCCACGACAAAATGCTACGATTGTCGTGGTCACATAATCGATCATTTCCTCAGTCAAACCCGGATAAGTCCCCACAAAAAGAGCTTCCTTCATAATCCGATCGGCCCCCGATAAATCGCTGACGACTCGAATTGCTTGAGGACTCTCTTTGCGCAAATTGGCGAACGCAGGCTGCCTCAGTAAATTCCCACCGAAAAGCATCCTATTGCCGATCAACTTGGAATCCAAATGCTTGGCAAGCTCCGTTCGCGTAAAACCCGCTGTAGGCTTCACGCCAATCTTGAACCCAAACCAGGAACATTCCGTTCGACAACCCGATGAGTCCCAGGAGAAACCATTTTCCGCATCCCACTTCGATGCATGGGTTGGTAGCGAGAACTCGAGTACATCCTCAAGCCCTGCCAAACCACATCGGAGCAAATGCCAGTTCCGCTTCCGTGCCTCGATAAATCGCTCAAGCTTCCCGAGTTGCTTGATGCCGATCGCTGCCTGAATATCCAATGGCTTTAGGTTGTAGCCTAAGTGGCTATAGATGTACTTGTGGTCATATCCATCAGGTAACTCTCCTAGCTGCCAACCAAAACGCTTGTTGCATGTATTGTCTTTACCAGATGGACACCAGCAATCTCTGCCCCAATCTCGAAAGCTCTCTACGATTACCTTAAGTCCCGTTTGCTTGACAACATTAACCGCCCCACCTTCCCCCAAAGTCAGGTGATGCGGTGGATAAAAACTCTGTGTCGAGAGGTCCCCCCAAGCTCCGGTGAATTTGGAAAGACTGCCGTCTGCCTGTCCAGACTCCTTCGGATATATTTCTTGCCAGTGCGAATCAGGTGGCATGGTATACTTGCACCCGAGGGCATCGCAATTGTCTTCTACAAGCCAAAGCTGATGGTCGTGGCAGAATTCCAAAGTCGTCCGAAGATCGAAGGGATTGCCCAACGCATGGGCCATCATCACCGCTTTCGTCTTACCCTTGCAATAAGCATCCTGGAGTTGCTCACATTTGGCGTTCCCAGTGATGGGATCGGCATCGATGAAAACCGCAGTCGCTCCGCACTGAAGGATCGGTGCGACCGTCGTGGGAAAACCCGCCGCAACAGTGATCACCTCGTCTCCCGGTAGCAATCGCCGTTGCTTAGGTATTTTTGGACTGGTTAATGCCGTAATGGCCAGCAGATTCGCACTCGACCCTGAATTGACCAACAACGAATTCCTTACCCCAAGAAAATCGGCCAACGAACGCTCGAAACGATCCCCTTGAGGACCGAGAGTCAACCAAAAATCCAAAACGCTGTCTACGGCCGCCTTGACTTCGTCCTCATCGAAGACACGACCAGCGTAGGGCACTGGGGTTTGACCAGGGACGAACTCCGTACGACCCAGAGCATCTCCAGGAAGGTTGGAGCGATGGTTCATTCGCGAATATTCGCCAACAAGTTTCTGGATCTCTTCTCGCAGTTCCTGGGCATTCATTTTCTTAGAACCATTCCCTCTTTTGCTCGAAAACCATTTCAAAAAACCCCTAAAGTCGACTCGTGGCGATCGCATTTGCGATCGCGATTCAGTCCGCAAAAACCTGAGCCTGCGTCCACGCCTGATTGAGCCTAGTGGCATCCTCCACGTACCGGGCGATGCATCCTTGCGTAGCCGCCTTTGGGTCGAATCCGTTCTGAACCGATTGATACCAGTTTGCCGTCTGCTGCACGCAAGCTTCGAATGACCATGTTGGCTTCCACCGCAACATATGATAAGCCTTATCAATCGAGAGATTCAGTCGCGAAGCTTCATGGGGCTCCGTGGGATTTGAAGCATCGATCCAGTTTCCGCCCGTATGCTTAAGGAAGCTTTCGACCAATTGGGAAACAGTCCGATTGCTCTCAAGCTGGGGACCAAAATTGAATGCCGAGCAAAACAGCATTGGCTCGTATCCACAAATTTCAGGTGTCCCAAGATGGGCGGCGAGCCACAGATAACCAGAAATCGGCTCCAAGACATGCTGCCAAGGCCTCGTTGCTTGGCGATTTCGAACCGATACCGGTTCCCCCGACTTCACGGATCGAACGATGTCCGGGACGATTCTCTCGGGTGCCCAATCCCCTCCACCAATCACATTTCCCGCACGTGCTGAGGCAACCTTGATTAAGGAATCGGACTCGGAGAAAAACGAAGATCGATAAGCGGCTGTCACCAACTCCGCGCAACCCTTCGATGCACTGTAAGGGTCATACCCTCCCATGGGATCTTCCTCACGGTAGGCATGCAGCCACTCTTTGTTCTCGTAGCATTTGTCCGTTGTTACCACCACTACCGAACATCTTTTGGGATATCCGATAAGAGCCTCTAGCAGATTTACCGTCCCAAGCACGTTCGTTTCAAAAGTCTCCTTAGGCTTTCGATAGGATGCTCTGACCAAGGGCTGTGCTGCAAGGTGGAAGATGTAGTCGGGCTGGGAGCTCAAGATCGCCTCTGATAAAGCTCCCGCATCACGGATATCTCCTCGACCATCGCGTTTGAGAGATTCACCAAGACGCAGAAGATCGAAAAGTACTTCGTGGGGTTTCGGCTCAAGCGAATACCCGAAAACCTCCGCCCCCAGGGACACCAACCAAGCTGTCAACCAACTCCCCTTAAAGCCGTTGTGACCTGTGATGAAGACGTTTTTGCCTCGAAACAAATCATGAAACATATTACTTATCCCAAACTTTCCAAGGTGCTTTGCCGTTTTCCCAATGCTGTTGCAACTCGTTTCGATCCCTAAGTGTATCCATGGGAAGCCAAAATCCTCGATGCCGATACGCCGAAAGCATCCCTGATGCAGCCAGGTTCGCAAGCGGCTCGCGCTCCCAAACCGTCTGATCTCCATGCTCGATGCTGTCGATCGCCGATGGCTCGAGAACGAAGAAACCACCATTGACCCAAGCTCCATCGCCTTCAGGCTTTTCCTGAAACACCGAGATCCGATTCGGATCATTTCTTGTAAAGGACAACGCTCCGTAGCGTCCAGGTGGCTGTACGGCTGTCAGCGTCGCGGCTGTGCCATTTCGCCTATGAAAAGCAATCAATTCCTCGATGTTGATATCAGCAACTCCATCACCATAGGTCATGCAGAAGGTTTCCTTCCCAAGAAACCTCGCCACTCGCTTGAGGCGTCCACCTGTCATCGTCGCTTCGCCAGTATCGACGACCGTCACTCGCCAAGGCTCAGCCTTCTTGTGAAGGACCTCGACGGTGTTGTTGCCCATGTCAAAAGTAACATCGGACATGTGCAGGAAATAGTTTGAAAAGTACTCCTTGATCATGTATCCCTTGTAGCCTGCACAAATGATGAACTCATGGATTCCAAAAGCGGAATAGATCTTCATGATGTGCCACAAAATCGGCATGCCTCCAATCTCGATCATCGGCTTGGGCCTCAGATGCGTCTCTTCCGAAATCCTTGTCCCCATACCCCCTGCAAGTATCACTGCTTTCATCGTTTTGTTCCTAGAATCATATTTTGGGTTCTCTTTGCATGGAAGCTTCTACTTCGAAGCCCCAATGCTCAATCGCTTCCTTGCCTCCTGGAGCAGGCCATCAATGAGGCCTCTGTTGGGCGAGTTCGGACCGATACTTTCAAGATAGCCAATTGCAAGATCCCACTTTTGATATCGCATCGCCAGAACCGCCGAACCAATCTTTAGATCGAGACTGTTGGGAAACGCTCGATTGAAGGATTCGCAGATCGTACCGAGCCCCGCCCATGGAACACTTCTGGAACCGCTTTCCTGAATCCAATACGCTAGCAGACCTACGAATCCTTCAAGATCCCTCTCGGAAAAAACTGGAAAAGACTCCTCGTGTCCCTGCCCTCGTTCCCCTTGGCGATCCATGATCCGCTTGGTCCAATCTAACACCATAAGAAAGGTATCTTGGGTTGCCTCCGCTTCGACCACCATAAGCTCAAGCAATGGATCTGAGCTCTGGGCCTGGTCAGCATCATAGTACCGATCGAGCAAATCAAGAACCTCGGGATGGTCCGATCCGATCCGAAGCATGGACCGAAAAACGGAACCAGACAAAATCTCGCCAAATACTCCCTCGGGAAAAACTGACTTCGAGACCAGAGCGCGAAGTTCGCTTGCGACAATAACATGCCTTAGCAACTGTTGATCTTCTGGGGGAATAGCTTCGATGCGCGAAAGGACCGTTGCACTGGCTTCATCGATTCCCGAGACCAACATCAAACAACGAAAGAAAGCGTCGATCGCTCGTATTCTAATTTCGCTCGACCATTCATCACTCATGCGTTGCATGATCTGGGAGTGCTTGAGAATCGCTTCTCTAGCCTCTCGAATCGCACGCTGTGGATCGACACTGGCGAGTCCCTCTACCAACCAAGCCTTGGTGATCAAATCACCCGGTGAACTTGCAGCGTTCGCAGTACTCCTGCTCAAACCCGTTTCCAACCGTGCAATCCCCGAACGCAGCTGCGCTACCCGCTCGGAAACCTCTAACGCAGGGAATGCTCGATAGGCGTACTGCACTTCCAAAGCTCCGAGGATTTCGGCCATCTCAGCCGGTTCAAGGCTGTTGGAAAGTTGGCCCACGCGATCGATCATCGTGGGTACTCGCATTCGATCGTCTCGACACTTCTGCTTGAGCTTGAGCAGTTCGTCGCGGAGGATCCAGGCCTTTGCCCAAGCCGCATCAGGTCCTTCGAGTCGCGTCGCGCTGCGTATCGACTCCAGAGCGCGGTTCTTCGATCCGGAGACCAACTCTTTGCATCGCCGGCCATATTCGCTGGAATCGGGTGAAATATTCGCGAGAATCTGCTTGCCAGTCCGATCGATCTCCAAAGCGACTTCAGCGTGCATTCGCCGATACCGAGCTTCCGTAGGCGAATGGACCATCAATCGCTCTGCGGCTAGCTCCGCTCTACGCATCCTTGCAAACCACTGAGCCGTGCGGGTAGATGGGTTAGCAAGCTGTTCTGATTCAAATTCCACGTTCTGCGAACCGACTACCATCGCTTCATAACGACCCAATAAATTAGGCTCGACGAAAAAATAGCTCAGCGCCATCGAGCTAAGAGTTACGCCCGCCAAAATCAGGGACGGAACTCCCCAACGCCAATAGGTTTCCCGCGTCTCAGGAAGATCTTTATCTGGATCCATCGGCTCGCTGGCTCCTGACCATTGCTAGTGCGTTGGCCGATTGCGATACGACCTGTACCCGACTTTCAAGGAAAATCTTGCGAAGAAAGCCCAGTTGCTCCTCGGATGGCAATGCGCTCGTGTAGGCGATCTGCTGAAACTGAAAGGTCATCGGCTCGTGCGCTCGATCACCAGGCCGCTCGCGGTTTAATATCGTGTTTGCCCACCGACCACTTTGCGTCCGAAAATCAACCGAGCCCTCGTACTTATAAGGGTTTGCTTGCTGGTCGAAAAGGGAAAAATGAAGGATCGCAAGATCCCCCAGATCGTTTCTCAAAACCGTCTCGAAAAATGAGGCACCCTCAGTTTCGATCAACTCCGAGCGCTCCCTATGCCATCCTGAATTGATGTAGCACTCCCAAAGGGGATGCCAACCCCGAAATGGAAAATCAAGACTCAAGGTTAAACGCCCAAGATCGCTCGATAGTTCCCAGATCCGAGAATGCTGACCCAACATATCGTTTCGATCCCGGTAGGCGGTATGGAAGCCCACCACCTCTGAGCCGCTCGGTGCAACCAAGTCGGAGGCTCCTGGAAATGCACCTGACTCCTCTTGAGTAATGCTGGGCAAATCAGGACTCGCATGGAACTCCATGACTGCCCGCACGCTCTCTGGAAAAAAAACAAACAGACACAACGGAAAAAAAGCCCAACCCAATCCCAATCGCCCAATGGAATGCAACTCGCCTTCTGCAGCACCCTTACTCTTAGAAGCTGTCTTCAAATCTAGCTGACTGGCTGACCATCTCAAGTGCAAATAGTTAAGAAACTGAACCGAACTCCAGTGCACCCAAGCTGTAAATACAAATACTCCGAGCCCCAAAAAAGTATGCGTCGTTCCGTGCGACAAATCGATTCCAAACCACTCCAGTCCAATGACGATCAGATAAATGCGAAGTAGATTTCCCAAGATCGCCCAAATCGGAACCGTTAGGATCGTGACCAAACTGACCCACCAATGGGCCCGCCCCAGGAGGAGTAGCACACCAGCGACTGCCATTAGAGCATACTGACTATCGACTCCACTACAGGCTTCCTCAACAAACAAAGGTTTGCTAGGAACCTCGATGATGTTGCCTCGCCGAACGTGCACGATATTTGTCAAGTCCATCAAGCGACTGCATGCGATGGAGGAAAAGGACTGTAATCCGCTGATGAGTCGCTTGTCCCATCCCAAGGGCGCGGGCAATGTGACGACCAGCAATCCGCATATTCCGACGACTCGCAACACACTGAGCCCCGGTCTTGCCAGGAGCGCCCAAGTCCCTACCAACATGATCGCAACGAAATGCGATAACCATGGACTCCCAAGATACAATGCCAGCATCGCCGAAAGCATAGATAGGAGCCATGCTCCAATCACCAATTCACCCGGACGAAAGTATCTCTTGGAGGGATCGGATTGACCAAGAAAGTAGACGCAAGCAGCAACAGCTAAAGGGAAAAATTGCAAATGGGGCTTTTGCATCAAGATACGGCATTGCATGTAAAGGAGCGGTGATAAAGCGATCAATGGCAATATCAATGCAATCCAATTCCATCGATTCAGGCGTGCTGGGTTATCGTTCGACACCCTGGCCTCCCTGAAGTTCCTGCTGGCGAATCTCGGAGATCTTCAAGGCGATAAGATACTCATAGATGGAAAGTAAGCGGCAGTAATGATAGCCGGGAACCCCATCGAGAAAACCAGCCTTGAATAGGTACATGTAGACGAATCGAAGAAATCCCCTGAAAGGCAATCGAAATGATAATTCCTTTAAAGCCAAACGACGCAATGATGGATCCTTCCATTGAAAGAGTTCCTTCCAAGGAACATTTCGCTGCCTTAAACTGCGAAGCGATTCAATCGCCTCATTCGTCGAATACTTGTTGTGCTTATCGACCCAGGCAGCAAGTCCCTTACGAAAACTGTAATGGTGAAAGTGCCCTTTGAGTTCTCCAATCGGCCCCTGCACCACTGGGGTGCAATTGACGATTCGCTCCCATCGCACCCTCTCGGGTCGATAAAGCCTCAAAACCCAAACTGGGTAGATACCGCAGTGCTTGATCCAACGATCCATGAAAAAGTTTTTGTATCGCAACCGATAAGCGACATTTGTGTTCGTTGTGTCCAAGGCGATCGATTTCATTTCGCTGACCAAGTCTGCGGGAAGTACCTCGTCGGCGTCCGAGCAATAGACCCAAGGGTGCTTGTATTCGATCTGTGTACTTGCCCAATTAAGTTGCGCAGACTCATCGGCGAACCGACGCTCGATCACGCGGCAACCGGCCTGCTTTGCAATATTGAGCGTTTGGTCCGTACTGCCTGAATCCAAGACGACAATATCATCGCACCATGAGAGAGACTCAAGGCAATGCGGCAGATTGATCTGCTCGTTTAGAGTTCGAATCAAAACGGAGATCATGTGTCCCTTGATTTCACTCGCCTTTGCTTTTTCACGATGGCTGGGTTGCCAGCGACTACTGTCCAAGGGTCAACATCTTTACTCACTACGGAACAGGCGGCCACCACGGAACCTTCTCCTAGACGAACCCCGGGACCTATAAACGCCCTTGCGCAAACCCAAGCTCCATTTTCGATCACAATCGGCGCATGGGTCAGTTCCATCTGGGGATCCGATATATCGTGACTTCCGGTGCACAAAAACGCTTGCATACTCACCGTGCAATGCGAACCGATCTCGATACGATCGACCGAATAAACCTCGACCCCAGGCCCAATCGCTGTATGCTCACCTACCTTCAAACTCGCGGGATCCCATATCACCGTGGTGGGATAAAAATAACTACTTGATTCCAGCTCAGCTCCAAACAACTTCAAAAGAAACCGCCGCCATGCAAAAGCCCGTCTGGGACTCCATCGAAAAAAACTCGATTGGACCAATCCCCAGAGGAAACGCCGAAGCTTCGCACCAAAACTGGCCTTGTTGATGTACTTTGACAAGTCCAAACCGCCGGCCGAAGTCGGATCACGGAATATAGAGTTCATAAGCCTCTTTCAACCGTTGAGCAATCGTTGGCCAGGCAAATTCGTCGCGAACCCAAGCACGGCCTCGCTGACCCATCGCATTGAGTTCTTGCGGACTGGTCGATGTGGCCTGCACAAGGGCTTGCGTGATCCCTTCGACCGAGGGCGCGACCCACCAACCACAACGATGATCGATGAGCCCCTGCCAAGGTGCACCCGTCGTGGTAACGACCGGCAATCGATACGCGAGTGCTTCGGCAACTGCGATCCCAAAATTTTCACTGAAGGTCGGCAAAACAAATAAATCTGAGCTCAAAAATACCTTCGCTTTTTCCTCCCCGTAAACCGCATCATGAAACGTCCAATTCGCTTGTAAATCGTAACGTCGGACTAGTGATTCAACCCATTGCCTATGCCCCCCTGCATCGGGTCCGACAACCCGCATTTGCCAGCCTTGAGGGCGAACCTTTGCCCAGGCCTCGACGAGCATGCCAAGCCCCTTTTTAGGATGGATTCTACTGAGAAAAAGCGCTGTACGTATCGATGTCGAATCTCGTACAGGCCGTTGGCTTTCCCCGCCAAGAAGGTCGGCTGGAAAATCGATACCGTTAGGAAGAACAACAGTTTTATTGGTAAGCCCCAATCGGGAGAACTGTTCGGCCTCGCTCGGAGCAGTTGCAAGTAGCATAGCGGAGTGTTGCAGGTCTTTTCGCTGGTACAACCACCATGCCAAACTCTTTTTCCACCTTCGGTGACGCATCGCCCATGGTTCCAACATACCGTGGGGAGAAAAGACATAAGGAATTTTGTATTTCCTTGCAAGCTTCGAAACGTTGTGCAGATACCACTCCCAAACCCCATGGATATGCAACGCCCCAATACTTTCTCGGGGTTCAACGGCCAGTAGATGCTCCAAGCTGGGATAGGATTCACAGGAACCAACGGCGTAACTCCTTGGATCATCCTGCGCATCGGGACAGACTAGCAAACCTCCTTGTCCGCCATGCCGGAGAGCCTCCATCAGCTGTGTGGCTGACAATGACGGCCCACCTCGGTCGAGGCGAGTTGAGGTGATCACATGAACGACCGATTTGCCTTTGATCATCAGATAGCCTGCAAGTGCTCTGAAAGGACCATAGCACGTTGCTCCCAGGTATGTTTTGACAAATCATACGCCACGTCGGGCTGCCTAGAGCGAAGCATGGTTTTGTAAATTGCGTCAGCTAGGGCTTCAGCTGTAGGCTCAACATAAACAGCATGATCACCCAAAATCGACCTGACTTCGCCAACATCGGATGTGATCACTGGCCTTTGCGCTTGCGCGAACTGAAAACATTTAAACGGGCACCTGGCTAAATTCAATTCCTTGCGACGGATCGGGAACACCAGACAATGCGCCTCACGGAGTTGTCTGAGCATCGGTTCCCAATCTAGATAACCTGGGAACTCAAACTTCTCCAAGCCCAACTCGGCAACTCGCTTTTGGCAGCGCTCGAGTTCGGCTCCTTTTCCTATCCAGCGTATAGGCACCTCATGTCCACGCCCCCGCAGGACTCCTGCAGCTTCCACCAGAAGATCGTGATCCCAATTTGGATGGAGGCTTCCCATACCAACAGCGACAGGCTTGATATCTGCGAAACCAGGGTTTGGAAATTCTTTAGGCAGGCAAGCATAAGGCAAGTACAGAGAGTCCCTGGAAAAGCGTGACAGTATGTATCTCGAAAGCCAAGAGCTTGCGGTGATGATTGCAGATGCGCGCCGAATCAACCAGCGATCTCTCATTTCCTTGTACCATCTCCGAATCGAATTGTCTTCAACAAACGTCGTCCAATCCTCCCAATCAAAAACGAATTTTTGACGTTGATGGATCGACGAAAGCATCAGTGCTTTCTCTTTGGGATTGAGCATGTGTACGAAGTCAGGTCGCTCTTTGCGAAGAATCCCGCCCAAGCTTGACAAGATCTTCTTGGCGGTTGGATCGTAAAAGAAACGATTGGACTCCTCGGAATGTTGAAAAGCCCGATTCGACGGGGTGTCTGGAATTGCCACCTGTGCGTCCCACCCGAGTCTCCCTAGATGTACCGCAAGTTGCGACGCACGTATACATCCTGTCGTACTAAGGTCACCGAAACTGATGAAAAGGATCTTCTTAGGAGCCATCATCTTTTGGTGTCGTTCATAGAACGATGAAAAAACGCGACTGAAAAAATGATAAAAGCCATACTCATCGGCCAAGAAAACCTAGCGAAAGCATTGGGTGAAAATAGAACGTGCCAACAAAAATAAGGTACGTAGACCACCGCGATAGCCGTCATACCGATCGAACCGGTAAGCAGTAATTGGTTTGACAGATGGAACGTTCGAAAGATCACATAAACCCAAAAAACGAATCCAGCCAAACCCCCGAATACCCATGCACCGAGCAAGACCGAGTGGACCGGCAAGATATCCTGGATCAGTTTCTTAGGCGCTGATGCTCCATAAATCTCCCGCATCTTCAAGAGATAGAGACGTCGCAAATGCCCAGGGTTAGCCCAGGACCCATGCCCTAGGATCGGTTTTTCATAAATCGCGTCTAAGGCGATAACCGATTCGTTCCTGGCCAATAACAAAACCTCAACAGGATTATAGGGGTTCTTGGCCAAATCGATCTGCATCTTGGCCGCTTTTCCCAATGCACCGCTTTGGGCGTAGATCACGTACAGCGAAAAAAGAGGCAGCAGCAACAGGGCACATATCACCAATCCCGAGCGCATCGAGTAACGAAGATCCCCTCGGGAATGGGTTATCTGAATCCACAAATAGAAAAAAAATAATGTGCTGATCAGAACCACAAGACCATCGGATCTTCCACCATACATATTCGCGACGAGTCCATAAGCGATCCCGACTGGAAATACCATCCAAGGATGGGATCGATAGAATAAAAAAGCGAAAAGTGCAAAGGCTGGATGCGCCCAACCTGAAACATAGAAATCCCAAATATTCTCCGCGTACCCAGGATTATTACCATCGAATCGATACAGCAGTCCCGCACTCAATACCCCTCCGGCACAGGCTCCCAGAAGTGTACCAAGGTGCTGGCTTGGGTTGCGGCTGTACAATCCGCAAAAAAACAAGAACGTCGTCAGCGTCAGGAAGATACTTCCCATGCCTCGAAGTGAGTTTTTCATCGTCGTCGCGTTGTAAAGGTCGCTCAAGCCTTGCGAGATAAACCAAAGGACCCCTAAACCGACGATGGCAAGTACTTCACGATTCCGAAGAGCCTTGAGGATCTGCTTCATATAGAAAGGATACAAGGCTAGTACCAGCAATTCACCGAGCCTGAATGTCCCAATCAAATTCACAGGAATCACCATGGATGCTGCCACGATCAACGGAATAAGATTCCGACGGTCCAATATCGGTTGCCAACCGACAAATGCGTCGATACCTTGAACTTGGCCCAACGATTTTGCGATGCCTTGCGTGCGAGTATCCGATGCGAAAGTAGATTGCATCAACGTCTCCTTATCGAATCGATTACACCTTTGAAACCCTGTTTTCCCACTTTCTGGAGAAACCAGCGGATCGCATAATCCAGAGCAAAACCGAACTTCAATCGGCCGCCGCGTTCACCGATGACACGCTCATAGACCGGTCTTAACGCAGGGTTTGCCAAACTCTTAACCCACAGTGTCGATCGGTAGCGGTCGTAAAAATCAGAACGGTGATTGTTTACGAAGTACCACCGGACCCATTCCCGAGGTAGATCCAAATCTTTCGTCGCCTGAATCGTGATCGATCCCTTGTGGGCATGCATGACCACCAATCGTCGATCTACGCATCGTACAATCGGATATCGAAGGGCGGTCAAAATAAATAACAGTTGGTCCGGCCCTGCTCCATGGCCTGCGTAATCGATCTCAAATGGGTTGGGTATGTGATCCATAAGCGTTTCAAGCATATCGGATCGCCGAAACAACGAATTGAGCGGAGAAATCAACTGGATATGTTTTGGGTTCAATAGAACTGCCGCTTCCAGCAACTCTTCTCGGGTTATCAATGACTGAGACTGAAAGGTCGAGCGGTCATAATCGCCCTGTGCACTGTTCATCGTATGCCCAGTCATCACAAAAGCCGTTTGTGCATCGAAAACCTTGAGCGTCTCGCCAAGGAAATCCGGTTCAAGCCGATCGTCAGAAAAAAGAAGATGGCAATATTCGCCCCTAGCCGCCTCGATCCCTAATCGCCAGTTCCTTACCGGTCCGACGTTCCGATCATTTCGAAGGCACCTTATACGTGAATCCCGCTTGGCGTACTCCTGCACGACCGACCAAGTCCCATCCGTGCTGCAATTGTCGATTACCACAATTTCGTGACCCTCGACCGATTGAGCCAACGCGGATTCCATCGCAGGCTTAACCAACTCCTGTCGATTGTAAACCGGAATGACCGTACTGACTCTCATGCCCTATCCCCACATTGCTTCGTGCAACCCCACCAAACAAAGGGTGCAACGAATCCAAACAGGGATATCGACAGGGCACTGGAAATAAGTACCCCCGCAATCCCGAAACCCCCAACACCGCAAAGCCAAATAGCAAGAGGAACGTTCAAGAGCGACGCGATGATTGAGCAATAGATTTGCTCCTTGGTCCGACCCATCCCATTGAGTAAACTGGCGTAGGCACTCCCCCAAATCACGATCCACGTATAAACCACCATGGTCCCACGCACCATAGGCGAGATCGTGATGCTAGGATCGATCAACCATTGGATCAACGGATTCATCACGATCCCGATCACAATCGATACGACGCCAAAGGGTATCATCAATGCTGTCACGATCCACCAGAGTCGAAGCATCATCGCTTGATCCCGTTTGGCCCATGCGGTTCCCGACAAAGCCCAAATCGGCCCAATGCACAAACTGAATCCAGTGGTGGCCAATGCAGAAAGCCTTAATACCACATCGTACTCAGCCACCATCACCGAACCGAACATCCGCAGAACAATCAACCGATCCGTCATGAAAATCACCATATAGGTAATCTCGATAAACAGAAACGATACTCCTACTCTGGCAACTTCCAGAAATATACCCCAAGACGCTTCTGACCATCGCGGAACTAAGCTCGGAAAACAACGGAACAAATAGCTCGACTGAATCGAATATCCCAACGCAAAGAAAGCGAAATTCGCCGCCGCCAATTCCGGTAATGTCACTCCGCGCCCAAAAAAATCAGCCAAAAGTAGGTAGAAAAACAAACCGATCGAAGCAGCAAATCCAACCAACGCTGTCGCAGAATTCCAATGCTTAGCATACAAAATCGCCTGAACCACGCCGGACAACTGCGTCAGAACAAAGGTCAAAAAGCAGAAAAACACACTCCAAGCAATCGTACGATCAGTACCAGAGCTCCGAAGCCACAAAGCCAACGGCAAATCCATCAGGAAAAGAAAAACCACCAAAACGCAAGCGATCAGTCCCCACAAAACCATTTGACCAAACAGTGTCGAAGATAAATACCGACCCGCAAGCCGATCGTCTCCGACACCCAACGATTCAATCAACTTGTTGCGAAGCCCCTTGCCAATCCCCAACTCCAAAACCATGACCCATATCACCAAAGACTGCAGCACCACCCAGACCCCATACTCGCCCTTCCCCAATACCTTCATGAAAAGAGGCAGCATCCCAAACTGCAACACAAATGTGCTGAGCTTGAGCACCGTCGACAACCCAACATTCCGCAGGAAAACATCCAGCATCATCGCCAACAACCACCCCCCCACTCCATCCCGCAATAAAATCAACCAAGCTTATACAAAGCTACGCCACGGTCGGTGGCATGCGAGCCATCGATTTCTCTAATTCCACCAGGGACTTGGGCTCCCAATACCAATGTAGGTTACCCTTTAGTTCGGTAAAGCAATACCAAACAGTTTCGCCAGAACAGGCAGAATATTCTCTCAAGTCAGAAAACTTCCAAGTTCCCTTGGCTAAGCGAGCAACTCGGTCAAGACGTGGCCGTGAACGTCCGTCAAACGCCGGTCAATCCCATTGTGTCGGACCGTAAGCTTCGTGTGGTCGATTCCAAGAAGATGCAGAATCGTCGCATGGATGTCGTAGACCTGCGTCGGATTCTCCCTATCCAAAGGCTTGTATCCGAACGCATCGCTCGGGCCGTAGCTAACCCCTCCTCGAATCCCGCCCCCGCACAACCAGTTCGTGAAGCAGTAAGGATTATGGTCCCGTCCCCTACCCCCTTGGGAACTGGGCATCCGCCCGAACTCAGTTGTCCATAAAATCAGCGTATCCTCGAGCATTCCTCGTTGCTTGAGGTCCTGAATCAAAGCTGCTGCTCCCTTGGCCATCCCCGTCGAGAGCGGTCCGTGATCCCGCTGTATATCCTCGTGAGAGTCCCAATTACGCCTCGGAAACCCATTGTCATTACCCGACCAAATCTGGATGAATCGAACTCCTCGTTCGAGCATCCTGCGGGCCGCTAGACACTTACGCGAAAAATGGACGGTTTCTTCCTGTGCATTGATTTCCTTTTCAAACGCCCCAGGTATTTGATCGAGCCCGTAGAGCTTGAGGATGTGCTCGGGTTCCTGAGAAAAATCAAGCGATTCAGGAGCGGCCAACTGCATCCTGGCTGCCAGCTCATAACTGCGAATCCGGGATTCGAGCCGTTGGTCTCCCGAACGCTCTTGCGCGTGGCGAGCGTTAAGTTCGGCCAACAACACCTGTCCGGCGGCCTGACTTGTGCCCGTGATGTAAGTGCCGGACTTGTGCGGACGCAGGTCGGCAATCGGATTTTCCGACCCCGGATAAATAACCGTGCCACTGTGTTGCGCGGGCAAAAAAGCCGAATCCCAATTTTTTGTTCCATTGCTCGCGAGCCCTCGGTGGTCTGGGAAAACTACAAACGTCGGAAGGTTGTCGTTCAAGCTCCCGAGCCCGTAGCTAACCCATGCACCCATGCCAGGGAATCCTGGCAACTGAAAACCGGTCGCATGCAACAAGGTCGCTTGGCTATGCACCCCTGTTTTCCCAACAACGTTGTGAACAAACGCGAGCTCGTCTGCCACTTTCCCCAACTCGGACACCGGCTCGGAGAGCAACCTGCCACTCTCCCCGTATCGCTTAAAATCCCATACGGGTTTGAGCCACGGTCCTAGTCCGTTCTGGAACGCCTCGACCGGTTCACCAAAGTCACTTTCCTGGCCGTGTCGCTTGACCAACTCCTCTTTGAAATCGAACAAGTCCAGATGGCTCGCAGCACCTGCCATGAACAACTGCACGACGCGCTTGGCCTTGGGCCTGTGATGCAATGCACCAAGACTCCCCCCGCTTCCAATGCCGCTGCCTGCAGCTTGATCGCCCGGGGCACTAGCCCCGGCCTTGTCGCGATCGAGCATCGCGCCGAGAACCAGACCTCCGAACCCTTGCCCTAACGATTCGATCCAATTCCTTCGAGAAATGTTTCGATCTTCCATGGGATTGATTTGCATCTAATTACTTTCTGGATTCCTCGTACCTGGCACCAATTGCCTCTAGGTCTCTTGGCGATCAATCGACAAATGAAAACTCATTGAGGTTGAAAACCAAACGGCAAGCGTTTGCCAATCCATGCTCGGCAATGTAAGGCTCAAAGGCCGACCGTTCTGACTCAGTCGGCTTTCTTCCAAAGGCCAGAAGAAACATTTCATCGATGGGCTTTCCCCTACCGGCATCTTGAATCTCAATCCGCTTGGCGAAATGCCCTGACATACTCACCATGAAACCGTTGTTCAGGAGAGCCAACGCCTGCAGCGGGCTGAGCGACTCATTCCGTTTATCGACTCGCATGGATGGATCGGCGCAGTCCAAAGTTGCCATGAATGGCTGGGGCTGCGAACGCACCAAAAACCGATACACGCTTCTGCGATGGGTTTTGACATCCTCGGGATCGTGCAAATGGTATTGGTAATGTGGCGAGTGTTCGGGGTGTTCGATGACAAAATCCTGGAAGCTCGGGCCCCCCATCGTCAAATCCAACTTGCCGGCAACCTGCAAAACCATGTCCCGAAGCGCTTCGGCCTCGAGTCGACGTCGATTCGACCGCCACAAGTATCGATTATCGATATCGATCGACTCGGCCTGCAGTTTCCGGGCCCGATCGGTGACGCTCGATACTTGCTGATAAGTGTGGCTTGTCACAATCAGCCTGTGAAGCCCCTTGAGCGATTGCCCTTGATCGCGAAACTCAACGGCAAGCCAATCGAGCAATTCTCGATGGGTCGGCTCGGAGCCCATGCGTCCAAGGTCGTTAGCCGTCTCGACGATCCCTCGACCGAAATGATATTGCCAAACACGATTGACGATACTCCGCCAAGTCAGCGGATTGCGATCGTCGGAAACCCAATGCGCTAAAGCCGCACGTCGATCCGACTCGCTGTGCCCTTGAGGCAAGTCAAACCAACTTCTTAACTCGACAAAGCAATCCAGCGCGCCACTGCTGACCTCGTCCTTGGGTTGCGTCACACTCCCTCGATCCAACACATAGATCGACCGAGGTTTTCCTCCACTAGCTCCAGTACCAACAAATGCTCCATTCCCGTTATACACCACCCCCGCATAGACCAATTGCTGCGGTGGAAATTCAACTCTGGACTGCTGGGCCTTGTCCAATAGGTCTTGCAGTTCCTCCCTCCGCTGCTTGGTAGCTTGATCAAGTATCCCATCGACCATCGAAGAACGCTGGGTCTGGAGACTCTCCAATTCGCTATCTGCTAACCTGGACCGGCCAAAATAGTATCCATCGACCAAGTTCTTTCGTTGCCATCGCGGTCCGGCTTCAATCGAATCCAATGCCGTCACGGGTCGACTCGACGCAACATTGATGCCTTCTGCCGATAGAACTGAAAGTTCGCCTAAGGCAAAGATGTAATCGGTCGGCATCCTCTTAGCAAGCTTGGTTGCTGTCACCCGTACATACCGGCCCTTGATTGGAGAGCCGTCTGGAGCCTCACTCGGAAATCGCTGTGGAACCACGCCTGGATTGGGATAATCTCGATCCGTACGATCGACGCACAAAACCACACCATTTCGAAACTCCGGATCATCGCTGACGTGGATCGAGTAGCGAACGGGGAATCCAAAACCCGCACCAATCCCATTGAATGTGTCATGACACCCTGCCAACTCCAAACCAAGAATGCTCTGAGATTCGCCCAAATCGACTTGCACCCACTTCGGAACGTCCTGTTTTGTCTCGATTTGACTGTGGTATCCAAACTCAGGCTGCTCGTTGCCACTCAATGCTTTAGTCGCTTCGGCAATCCGATGATCCAACTCCGCAAGTGGCTTACCCCCTCGCTCGTGGATCTGTGCATCGATCTGACGAATCTCTGCGGTGAGCCCAGCAATCTGCTGATCCAATGCACTGCGTTTCATCGAGATCTCAGGATCTCGGTCGTAAGCCCGATCGGCCCGATCCAACGCAGCAAAAACAGCTTGCAAACGATAATAATCCCTCTGTGATATCGGGTCGAATTTGTGATTATGACACTGGGCACAACTCACCGTCATGCTGTTGAAACTCCCCATGACCGTGGCAATCATGTCGTCGCGATCCAAATGCCTAGCCACCTTGCCATCGATCTTGCTCTCTGGAACCTCTGCATGCCCGATGAAATCCCAGGGGCCAGCGGCGATCATTCCAAGAGCTTCGATGCCATCAGACGTTCCTGGATACAGTACATCTCCAGCAATCTGCTCCTCGATGAACCTGCGATAGGGCTTATCACTATTGAACGCGCCGATAACGTAGTCTCTATAAGGCCATGCGTGGGGACGCATTTTGTCTTTGTCGTAACCATGGGTCTCGCCAAAATGCACCACATCGAGCCAGTGTCTAGCCCAACGTTCTCCGTAACGTGGGGAATCCAACAACTCATCGACGACGCTTCGGTAAGCGTCATCATCACTTCGAGGATCACTGAGGAAAGCCGATTGCTGCTCGGGGGTTGGCAAGAGCCCTATCAAATCCAAGTAGAGTCGTCGCAACAACGTACGCCGGTCTGCTCGCGGGGATTGCTCGAGTCCCTTTTCGATCAATCGAGCAACAACAAACGCATCGATCGGATTGGAGACTGTGTATCGCTCCTGGCTGACCGAAGGGATCCCAGGTCGTTCCAAAGGCTTCAGCGACCACCAATCCGAATCCGGTACATGGCGGTCTTCCAACTTTTTACCCTCAGGCCACTTGGCCCCGGATTTAACCCAATTCCTTAAGGCCTCGAGTTCCCCAGGCGTCAACGGTTTTCCCCCTTTGGGCATCTGCGGTTGAGAACCACTTACATAATCCAACAGAACGCTCTTCTCGGGGACCACAACGTCGATCGATGGACCGCTTTCTCCTCCCTGGAGAACTGCGTCCAATGTATCCAGCCCCAAACCCCCTTTGGGCTTTGCTCCAGAATGGCAACTGACACATCGGCGCTCAAACACCTCGGAAACCACTCCAAAGGAATCCTCCTGCGGGTACCCTCGGCTTGCTAATTGCACAAGCAACAGCGCCAAGAACATCGAAAACCGGCATTGGTAGGTGTTGCGCATAAGTTCTAGAGTCCACATCAGTGCAGCGAAGTTGCAGCGAATATAACGACGGCACCCCTTGAGAGCCTCAGGGCACACAAGCCCTCAGGTATTCTACTCGGTTTGCGCCCCTCAGAACGACCCAAGCCTCAAGCCACTAGCTTTTCTTTCGCCCATAGACCCGTATCACCATCCCCAATCGACTCCAATCGACACCCTGCAATGCCAGACCAGTCCCAAGGTGAACCAAGGGCAGAATCGGCTTTGCGAAACCTGGACAGCGTTTCTCGAAAGTCGATTTGGGCAATCGCGACACCCATTCGATCTTTTCGACCTCAAACCCATGCTTTCTAAGCAAACTAGAAAGACTTCGAGGGCTGAAAAAATTCAAATGAGTCGGCGGACATACAAAGGGATCTCGCTCCTGGAGCAATCGCCGGGTGATGCTTCCAAAGTTCGGCAGAGCGATGGCCAAAATGCCACCCGGTTCGAGCAAACGATGCGCCTTGTCGACCCACAAATTGACATCCAAAACGTGCTCGAGTATCTGGCTCATGAGAACCACCCCCAAAGAGGAGGGCTCGCAAACATACTCCTCGAACGATGAAGCCGTCGGATCCAATCCGGTCATCCGGTGGGCGATCTGACGCTCGATCTGCGCTAACTCCAAAGCTTGAACCTCAAAGCCTGCTCGCTGGGCCTCTCGCGAGAAGAACCCATATCCACAACCGACATCCAGAAAACGCTTGCTAACCCTCTGGGCCGCGGCCGATCGAGTCAACAGCAATTGGATGGTCTGGACCAAACATTTCGCATCCACTGTGGAGTTCGGAAACATCCTCTCGCGTTCTTGCACCGATTCGAGCGTTGGCTTTTCTTGGGCGATCTCTGCGTCTCCATGCCCAAATGTTGCGTAATAGTCCATCAAAAACTCCAACGATGGACGTGGGTTTACAAAGCAATAACCACAGCCCTGGCATAGATCCAGACGGTATTGATGATCCCCTACCTGCTTAGAGCGCCAAGGTTTAAAAGTCGACGAGCAAACAGGACATGCGGAGTAATAGGTCTGATCTTTATCCGTAGCCATTGCGCAGCATCCCCGTAAAACCAAACGTTTGCGTCAATCTTTCGCCTCCGCCAAGTCCCTGCATCCTAATTGCTCGGTTGAGGAAGTTCAACCAAAGCCGATACCCTTGAGAGACTCAAAGAAGCTTTTGTGTATTTCGTCGCCAAATCAAAGGGTCTTGAGATAAACGATCAGATCCTGTGTCTCTTGTGCGGTTAAGGCCTGACCGTGAACCTTATCCGGGGAATGCTCGCCCGTGAGCACCTCTTCGAGCGTCGTTGCCCGTCCGTCGTGCAGTAATTGAACCTTGCGAAATACCCCCTGGAGACTCGGGGTGTTGAAACCTTGGTGAGCGTCGTTTGACGACCCTAGCCCAAGATCATGGATCTGGTGATCGGTCCCTGCCGCTCCGGAATGGCAATCCGAACAAGCTCCCTTAGGGCCGAAGAAGATCTCTTTGCCGCGAGCGGCTGAACGACCGACCGGTTCGCTGTCGGTTCGATTGGGGTTCGGAGGTGATCGCAGGGACGAGAGAAAAGCCGCTAGCGCTTGTGCGTCCTCCTGCGTCGGATCCGGGCCTACCATCGTCGTCTTGAGCGAATGCTCCATCGCATCGATCAACCCCTTTTGCCAACCATGCCATGTCCATGGACCGGTTTGATCTATAGCGTAAAGAGGCAAAACGGTCTTGAATGTAAACGCGCTACCATCGTTCAAAGTATCCATAACCACTGCATTGGATCCGCCAAGATAGTGGCAAGAGTGGCAAGAGTACCATTGGTCCAAACTCCGTCTTGCATCATAGAATATCGCTTCGCCTCGTCGAGCCAACGAAGCGCTTTGGTTTCCACCTAAGAAGATCCGTTGAGCAATTTTTCGCTCGATCAAATCGACTACCTGAACCGAGTTATCCAAATAGTTGGCAACATAAGCGGTCCGATCATCAGCAGAAACCTTCAGTCCCATCGGACGCCCACCGAGTTCGATCCGGTCAAACCTCTCACGATCTTTGAGCAACTCCGGATCGATATGGTCGGTGCTGCCCCGATCCAAAAAGGGAAGACCCGTATTCCGGTAGATCAACAGCTCTTGGGAACCCGATGCGGTGACTAGAACCTTTTGCTCATCGTGAGTCAGCGCCAAACCATGTGGATCCGCAATCGCCTTGCTAGGCGGATCGAGCGAAAACGCTTCACGATGCACCCCGTCGGTGAAACCGATTCGACCAAGTCGACTTGCCATGACCCAGCCGAGTCGAATGTTTCGATCATTGATCGGGTTCCGACGGTAAACCATCCAGGGAAAATAGACTTGATCCGATGTTCTCGACGTCTGCATGTGGCCGATGTTCAAGCCGACGAACCGATCGACATGTAGCAATTTGCCCTCTTGAAGGTCCACTATCGAAACCCCGCGATCGCCACTTGTTCCCACCGCCATTCGCGTCCCGTCGTTGGAGATCGCTAGAGAACGAGGCCAACGTCCAACGGCGATTTTTCTCACCACGCGGCATGTTTCGAAATCGACTACAGCGACTGAATCGGCATCGGTTAGACATACATACACCATGGTCCCATCTGCCGATAAGGCTAGCCCTGTCGGTTGAAACCCAAGTTGAAGTTCGCCAGAGTGTTGAAGTTTCTGGCCATCAACACGCAACCAATGCAACGTGCCTGCATAACTTGAAGTGACCAGCAGGTGCTTTCCATCTGGATGAAGCACAATGGCACTCGGATGCTGACCTACAATCACCTCATCCCAAATACTTCGATCGCTGAGGCCCACAAGCGAGACCGTGCTAGATGTTTGGTTGGCAGTCGCAATCCAACTCGCATCGTGTGCGATCACAAGATCCACCGGAGAACGATCTTGATTCGGATCCCCAGGGTGCGGAATCTCGGGGGCCGATGCCAAGCCGATCCGGCAAAGAAGCACAACTCCGGCAAGCCATGCGAAGACCGGCCGAAAGACACCGTAAAAGGCTGGTATCATTCGGCCACCTAATCCTAGCGGTCCAAGACACTCGACCCGAATTGAACTTGCTACCCAGATCCGATGAATCGAACTGGGTTCGAAACCCCAGACGATAACCAGCCAAGCGAGCGTTTAGTATTCCCGACGCTCGCGAAGCTTCACACCCTTGCCGATTCGGTCTCGCAAGAAGTAGAGTTTGGCTCGCCGGACAACCGAGTGACGTTGAACTACAATCTTTTCGATCTTCGGCGAATGCAGGGGAAACTTCCGCTCAACCCCCTCGCCTGCCACAATGCGACGGACGACGAACATTTCGCGCGAGCCAGAGCCGCTCTTGGCAATTACCGTGCCGGTGAAAATCTGAATGCGCTCTTTGACGCCTTCCTGAATCTTCGTGTGCACGTCCACGGTATCTCCAATCTCGAAGGCATCCACGTTTTCCTTGAGATAAGGCTGTTCAACGGCTTGAAGGATTTGTTGGCTCATGATCGACGAACACTTCCAATGTACTTTGTCCTGAAATGAAACGGGGCAATATCATTGACAAAGAATCGGTTCATGGAAAGGCCAAATCGTGCAAAAACCGTCGGTTTCCATCGAGTTAAAACCGGTTTTAGAACCAAAAACAGCCAACTCGCTCTCTCTGAAACTGTTAAACTTGGGGGAATCGCACCCTCGACGCGGCGCTGCGATTCCCCCCCGCAGTCCCCGCCTATGAAACCTATCTGCTATGAACAGCCTCGGATTTATCCAAGTTTTCGTGAGTTTCATCAAGGGCTTCGGCTCGCTCTTGTCCGGGTTTCTTTTTTTCAGACCGGGGCATCCAAAGGCCATTGCCCCGGCCCTGACGCTCGCTGTGCTTGCGAGCACTCCGAGCCTTGGATGGCCCCAATTCGATGGAAAATCGGACGAGTCGCAATCAGCCGATCCACAACCGGGAATCCGACTTTTGGCTGGAGCTTACGCAAGAAATATCGATCCTGAATCGTTTCCGGTCTGGGTAAGTGGCGGAATTGTCGCAGGAAAGTCCGAGCGTATCGTCGACTCGCTGTTTGCTCGAGCTCTGGTCATCGAACAAGAGATCCCGGGAACCGACCATAAAGCAATTGCCGTCTGTGTCGTCGATAGTTTGGGCGTGCCCGGCTGGATTGTCGAACAAGCCAAAGCGATCGTCGCTAGGGAAACTCCACTCGGGCCCCATCAGGTGCTCATCAGCGCCACCCACTCGCATTCCGCACCGGCTCTTATGGGGGCCCATGGGACACCTGCCCAAGACGACTACGCTGAGAAAATGCCGGTTTGGATCGCCGAATCGATCATAGAAGCGTATCGCAAAAGAATTCCAGCAAAAATTGGTAGTGGCGTTTCGAATGCAGATCGCTTTATCTACTGCCGACGCTGGTTCATGGAACCAGGGCACGCCGGTGGGGTACTTTTCAGTGGCCGAGAGACGAATCTCGTGGCGATGAATCCCGGTCACGACTCCCCTTACAAGATCCGACAGACGGCTGAGGTCGACCGAACGATCCCCATCCTTTCGGTACAAACCCAAAACGGCAAACCGCTTGCTCTCTTGGCTTCTTTCTCGACACATTACGCAGGTGCACCAGCTTTATCTTCCGATTACTTCGGGGTGGTCACCAAGGAACTTGCTCAACAACTTCGCCCCGATAATCCGTCCGCCTTTGTCGGCATTATGGCCAATGCCACCAGCGGCGACGCCAACTGCATCGACTTTGCCAGACCGGCCAAAGCCTTCGATTACCGAGAAGTCGGCTCGTATGTCGCCGCCCGGATCCTGAACGCTTTGCCATCGATCGAACACGAGGATCACTCCGTGCTCGAAGGAAGACTCGAGGTCCTCTCTGCGAAGGTTCGTCTTGCCGATCCAGACGAACTGGCGCAGGCGACGTCCTATGTCGAATCGAAACTCGCCGATCGGCTGCCGAGCAACATCGAGGAGAACTATGCCCGCGAAACCGTGCTACTTGCGAAGATGCCTCCGACCCGCCAGGTTCCACTCCAGGCGCTACGCGTCGGGGATATGGCGATCGTCGGCTATCCAACCGAGACCTACAACGCTACAGGACTTGCTGTACGCGCAGCGAGCCCGTTTCGAGTGACGCTCAACATCGGCCTTGCCAATGATCTGCTTGGTTATTTACCCCCAGCCGATCAATTCCTACTCGGTGGCTATACCACCTGGAGGGCCAGAACGAGTTGCCTCGAAGAAGCGACCGAAGCCCGCGTCGTCGGAACCCTTTCCTCTTTGGTCCGTCAGTTAAGCGAACCGAAACAAAATAGCCCGGGCGAACAACCCCTCGGCATCGAAAAATCTGTGCAACCTGAACCGCCAGGGCCCAAGCCGGTCGTTTTGCATCATGGACCTGATTCAGCCGTTAGCCCAGAGAATTCTCTGAATCACTTTGAACTTCTCGCGCACCAGCGGATCGAATTGGCCGCCTTCGAACCGAATGTGATCGACCCGGTTGCCATCCGATTCGATGACGCTGGCAAACTATGGGTAGTCGAAATGAGCGATTACCCGACGAACCAAACGACCGAAGGCCTTGGGCGGATCCGGGTCCTTACGGATGAAAATCTCGACGGACGCTACGATAGGGCCACGGTTTTTGCCCGAGGCCTTTTGTTTCCAACCGGCTTGCAATTGCACCGTGACGGGGCATTGGTAAGCGTTGGCGGTCAATTGCTTTTTCTACGAGACACTGACCGCGATGGCACAGCGGATCGGACCGAAGAATGGATCGAAGGTTTCGCCGTCGAGAATCCGCAGTTGCGATTCAACGATCCGGATTTCGGAATCGACGGTGCACTCTATTTGGCCAACGGGCTACGAAGCTCGAAGATCTCGCACCGAAGTTCAACGCCGCCTGAGGCGACCGGGAACAAAGGAACTCTTTCGATCTCCAATAGCGACCTACGCTGGGATTGGATTGGCCAGTCAGGGCGCGCTATAGGCGGGCCATCTCAATTCGGAATGAGCTGGGATCGTTTTGGAAACAGGTACTTCTGCAGCAACCGAAATCCCTGTGATTCTGTCGTCATCGAACCCAGCCAAGCGGCCCTGAGTCCACTGGCCGGTCTGGCTCCCATGACAACTCCCGTTCTCCCACCCGGAGAGAAATCCACCGTGCGACCCTTGGTCTCGGCTTGGACCACCTCCAACCTTCATGCGGGTCAGTTTACGGCCGCTTGCGGCGTCTTGATCAGCCACAGCACGCACCTACCGGGCGCTTCTCTAGGCAACGCACTTACGTGCGAACCGACCGGAAGCCTTGTTCACCGTGTCGGGATCGGAAGAGTCTCCGGCCGATCGGTTCCCGAGGAACCCCAGCGCGATTCGGAGTGGCTCGCCAGTCGCGATCCTTGGTTCCGTCCCGTGAACCTCGAGGAAGGCCCCGACGCAGGAATCTATATCGTCGATATGCATCGTGCGGTGATCGAGCATCCAGATTGGGTTCCCGAGGAACTCAAGAAACGTACCGATGAGCGCTGGGGTGACGATTGCGGACGGATCTACCGTGTCGTCAGTCGCAACGCTCCGACTGTCGATCCGATCTTCCTGGATTTGCATCAACGCCCTCTATCGACAAGGGATACGAGCGAACTTTGCTCCCTGTTGGATCACCCCAGAGCATGGATGCAGCAGACGGCAGCTAGACTCCTTTTCGAACGCGTCGCACAAGGAAACACAACGGAAAGGACAACGATTCACCATGCCCTTCTCGAGCATGTGCATAGGTTAGCATTTCAACCGAGCAACCCCACAGGGATACTCAGAGCCTTCTATCTGCTACATGCTTCTGAAGTCACTGCGCCGCAATCTTCAACCTCTCCCGACCCTGATTGCAAAGGTTGGCGCGCTTTGCTAGAGACCCGTTTGATAGACTCGAAAGACTTCTCGCATCGCGAGCCTGCCCTCCGCGCTGCGTTTTGGCGCCTGGCAAGCCAAACCAATACGCTATCCGAAGCGATCCTCCGTAAGACACCCATGGTTCTTCGAGACGCCCACCAAGAAGAAGCAACCCAATGTGCTTGGTATCTCGCGGACCTGTTTGCCAAACATCCGACGATCCCTACCGGGGATCCTTCTTTCCACAAGGAACTGCTCGATGCGGCGATCGCAAAATCGATCGACCTTGCAGATGATCCTTACTGGCTCATGGCCATCAGCTCCGTATACCGCTCCGAACCAGAGCTTTTTGCGTTGCCTTGGATCGAACAAGCTGCACGAGCACTGGACGAAAAAAAGATGATCCGAACGTTTTCAACCACCGCTTTTGAAACCTTGGTCGCGAAGGTCGCGGCACCGGAAAACCCTCGTTGGATCACGGCTCGCGATACCTGGACTGCACTTGCACTCCAAAGGCTCGAGTCTGGGCCACCCCAAGACGAAACGCAACGCCGAGTGATCTTCGAACCACAGATCATCCTTCAATTAGCCGTTGCACGAGGGATCGCGAAATCCACTGATTCCCCCTGGTTGGCCACTCAGAGTTCTCTTTGGACCGCTTGGGCCAACTCCCTTTCAAATCCGCAGTTCTCTCCAAATATCCATTCAGCTATCGCAGAACTTCTAGCCATGCCAATCGCACCCGAGCAATCCCGCACGTGCAAGACGGCACTGCGCATGGCGCTCGAGCGTTGCGAGGATCCAGACCTTCGTCGAAAGTACCTTGCAGCCTGGTCTAAACACACCGATGAGCCGGAGCTCGACGTGAAAACGAGTATCGACTGGATCTTAGATAACTTTGACGGCGAAACTCCAGCGATGCGCTCGGTGATGTTCCAAGCGATCCGAAGTAGACCCGATCGGCTTGCCAAGTGGCTCGATGCGATCGATCGCCAAGAGATCTCCAGCACAGGACTCGATGCGAGTCAAATCCAATCGCTGACGCAAATCACTGGAGAGCTGCAACCGAGAGTTGCTAAGTGGCTCTCAGGCCGAGTCCAACCCGACCGGCAGAAGGTCATTGATCGCTACACAGATTGCCTGAGCCTTGAGGTGAACCTAGAGCGAGGCAAGCAACATTTCATCCAGCATTGCTCGGCCTGCCACCGAATAGACGGACTGGGCGTAGGAATCGGTCCAGATATATCCGACTCTCGCACCCAAACTTCGGCGCAGTTGCTTGTTTCAATCTTGGATCCAAATCGTGCGATCGACAACAACTACTATCGCGTGAGAGTCCAATTGAACGAAGGAACGATCCACGACGGAATCGTCGTCGAGGAATCTTCGGAACACTTGATCCTGAAGAATCAACATTCCGACCGCCTTGTGCTCAACAAAACCCAAATCGAGGCAATAAAATCCAGCGGAGTGTCGCTGATGCCCGAAGGCATCGAGGCCCAGTTGGACCAACAAGCCCTCGCGGATTTGATCGGATACGTCAAAAACTGGCGCTATGTCGGGGGCGAGTCTCCAGCTTTGCAAAAATCACGTTAGGCACTCCGATGCAACTTTTCGAACACATCGTATGTAGATTCGCTGTATGGACGCTGATCCTCTACTCGATAGCAGGCGGCCAAGTCGTCGCCCAGGAAGTTGAACCCAAACTCGGACACTTTATGATCGACGCGACGATCCCGCTTGGACATCGTTGCATGGGAATCCTCCCGACAAAATCGCAATCGATCAGCGATGGATTGGAATTGCACGGATTTGTCCTCTTGGGACAGGAACCACCCATCGTCGTCGTGGCGATCGATTGGTGCGAGATCCGAAATCAATCGTACGACGAATGGCAACTGAGATTGGCCAAGGTTGCTAAAACTCTACCCGAACGCGTGCTCGTGAGTTCTCTCCACCAGCACGATGCTCCAGTGATCGACTCGGGTGCCCAGGACTTGCTCGATCAGGTCGGGTTGCAAAACGAACTCTACGATCGCTCTTTTCACGAGGAAGTCCTCTCGCGAGCCGAGCAGGCCTTGTCTGAGGCAATCGAAGATGCTCGACCGGTCACCCACATCGGATACGCCGAGTCCGTCGTGAGCGACGTCGCTTCGAATCGACGAATCGTCGATGGCTCGGGAAATGTCAACTTTTCCCGAGGAAGTAGCAGCGGTCGGGATCCGATTTTCCGACAGGCCCCCGTAGGCCTGATCGATCCGATGATGCGCACCATTTCCTTTTGGAGTCAGAATCGGTGTTTGGTCGAGTACCACGCGTACGCGACCCATCCGATGAGTTACTACGGACGGGGCGAAGTTACCTCGGATTTCGTCGGACTGGCTCGCAAGCGACTTGCTCGACTCGACCGATCGATCCATCCGATCTATGCCTCTGGATGCAGCGGGGATGTGACGGCAGGCAAATTTAATGACGGCTCGGTAGAAGCTCGCGAGGATCTGACCCGAAAGATCTACGATGCGATGCTTGCGAATCGCAAAGGGGTCAAAAAGGAACCTGTACCCAAGACGTGGGGCTTTCGAAACCTCCCGCTGGAACTTTCCTATTCGCACGCCGCGCCGTTGCAAAAGGAAGCCATGGAGCGAGTCCTCCAGGACCGTTCAATGACGGTCGAAAAGAGGATTTTAGCGGCCATGGGCCTGTCTTCCTGGGACAGAGTCCAAATTCGAAAACAGAGCGTCGGTATGCCAAGCATCGATTTTGGCATCGCTCGAATGGTACTTTTTCCAGGGGAAAGCTTTGTGGGATACCAGCCAATCGCTCAAAGCTTCATCGGATCTGTGCCGGTGCTACCGGTTGGATATGGAGAATGCTGGACAGGTTATGTTCCGACCGATGCGGCATTCAAAGACGGCTTTGAGGAGTCTTGGTTATGGGTAGCCCCGGGGGCTCAAGAGCGAATCGAGCGGGTTTTGAAAGACCTGCTCGCTCCGTCGCCATGAGCACCTAACTGCCATCGAATCGGCGATCAAACTGCGTCTTGATGGACGACCGTGACTACGGCTTGGCTTACTTTTCCGTCGGGTGTTCGCAGGGTATAAGCGAATTGATCACCTGACCTGACGTTGTAGGCCCCTAAGAAACCCGGTGTGTAGACAATTTTGCGGGTCACAGGGTCCCACTCGACGGTCGCATCGGAATGAGCCCAAGGAGTGATCTCAACGGTGATGTCTCGGGGTTTGGTGGCGAACGCTTTCAAATCGTCGTTAGCCAAAATATCCAGCAACGCTGGGGTTGTCCGGCTGACCGAAGCGAAGTAATCGTCGACAGCAACAGGATCCACGGCGTTGGACTGCTTGGTTGTCTTCACAAGCGTCGAGGCATGCACCGAGCCATAGTTGACTCCGATACTGCTGTAGAGGAACGCAGAGCCGTTGAGTCGAATGCCGGTTTGCGAGGAGTACCCGTCGGCGGGCTTAAAGTAGAGGTTCGCGAGGATTCGGTTGACGTCGGCCATATCGCCGAACATCCATAAGCCGTTGGCTGCGGGATAAACTCCCAGTTCGCTCGAGTTACGCGAAAGAAGCTCTCCTACGAATCGCTGGCCCACCGAGAAGCCCTCTGTAAACTCCCACCAGAGGTAAACTCCTGCCTTGGCACCGGCAAAACCAGAATAGTCGATCTGGATCAATGGGGAGAAATCCGCACCCCGGAAATTGAGTTCTTGCCCTGCGGAGCCTTCAACGCTCTCTGGCATAAGCAACTCGAAACGGACAGTTTCATCCACCGTAACTTCGTACTTGATCGCAGCAAAAGCCGTCGACCGACGCCCATCGCTCGATTCGATCATGTACAGGAAACGGTCGTAGTTGGCACTCGATTCGTTCGGGGTGTATACCACTACCATCTTGTCAGGGTCGCTCGTCGATGCTCGAACAGCGACAGTTCCTGTTCCAGGCATTCCTAGGTCGACGATCCTAAGACCTTCCCCGATATCATTCATGAGGACATCGATCTCGATCTGCGGCTTCTGTGGAGCATCGGCTGCCACATAGACGAGTTCTGTATCGTCGACCGCCGTCACCTCACTTTGAGTGTCTTCGCCTGATCCACCTCGGGGAAAAAGCGATGGCATGTAAGCAATAAATCCCTCGTTGATCGTGTCGATGACCACCAACGCGTCGATCGGGCTGACGGAACCGTCGTTGTTGGTATCGGCCATCATCGACACGCTAAAATCCATGCCCCGGTCCGAACGATTCAATTCATCGATAACCGCCAGTGCATCGATGGGCGAAGCAAAACCGTCCATGTTGACATCCGACGGATTCAACCAATTGTGACGGGCCTCGATGAACCCATCGACGGCCATCAAGGCCCTCGACTCAAGTCGCTCTAAAACCAAACGCCGTCGGAGAGTGTGCTTACCTGAATTTTTCTTCGATGTGCTGGGCATAAATGACTCCATAAACTCCGTGGAAGGTCACAATCGCTCATATGTTAGCACAGTGTCAACTGGAAAATTACAAAATGCTTAGATTTCGAGAGTTCGAAAAGACTCATCCCGATGATCGAACGCATTTTGGGCAGATGCCGTGGCAAGGACCGGGCAAGTGAGTCCCATGGCTCTTTCATTTGACGAGTCTCCTGCCGAGCATGCCCGGCGGAGGCAGAACCAAGCCGCTAGCGGTAATCCTTGAAAGTTAGAAGATATCCGGCTCTTTTCCATAATCCCCTCCTTCGAGAAAATCGAAATCGCAGCCCCGGTCGGCTTGCGTCACATGCTTGGTATAGAGCCAGGTATAGCCTCGGGAGGCATGCTCAGGGGCCGGGCTCCATTGCGATCTGCGTTCGGCGAGAATTTCGTCGGATACCAGAAGCGAAATACGTCGTGCTGGAACGTCCAGTTCGATGATGTCGCCGGATTGCACCCAGGCCAGGGGGCCGCCCAAACGGGACTCTGGAGAGACGTGGAGGACGCAGGTTCCGTAGCTCGTTCCGCTCATCCGAGCATCGGAGATTCGAACCATATCGCGCACCCCAGTTTTGAGCAGTTTCTCTGGAATCGGAAGCATCCCCCATTCGGGGAATCCCGGAGCGCCAAGTGGACCGGCATCTTTGAGGACCAGGACCGAATCGGCAGTGACGGGCAAATCAGGGTCGTGAATCCGTTTTTTCAGATCCGGATAGTTTTCGAAAACAACTGCTGGACCTCGGTGTTGAAGCAGCCGCGCCGTTGAGGCCGAAGCTTTGATCACACAACCATTAGGCGCCAAATTTCCCCGCAATACGCAGGTCCCTCCTTGTTCGACGATCGGGTTGCTCGGCGTGCGAATCACGTCGGGGTCAATCACTTGCGCTTGGGCAATCGAGTCGGCCAGAGTCCGACCATCGACGAGCTTTGCCGACGTATCGAGCAGTTCTTGCAATCCGCTCCAGAGCGCTCGCAAACCACCGGCCCTATGAAAATCCTCCATCAAGTGCTTGCCGCTCGGGCGAATATTCGCAAGGACTGGAACCTGCCTGGACCAAGCATCGAAATCATCCAAGGAGACTTTGAGGCCAGCTCGGCCGGCCATAGCAATCAGATGAACGATGGCGTTGGTCGACCCGCCGATAGCCAGTTGGGTGATCATGGCATTGACAAATGAGCCGGCCGATAGCAACCGCGAGGGCTTCCGGTCGGACCAGGCTAGTTCGACGGCGAGTCGACCGGTAGCGACGGCCATTCGTGAATGTTCGGCAACGACGGCCGGGATGGAGCTCGCTCCCGGCAGTGTCAACCCGAGGGCTTCGGCGATACAAGCCATGGTCGAGGCGGTGCCCATGGTCATGCAAGTTCCCGCCGAGCGGGCGATGCAGTTCTCGATTTCTTTCCATTCACCGTCGCACAGGTTCCCTGCGCATCGCTCTGCCCAGTACTTCCACGCGTCGGTACCGCTACCCAAGGTGGTATCGCGCCAATGGGCATTGAGCATCGGACCGGCGGGAAGAAAAACGCTCGGGATATCGGCGCTGATAGCGCCCATGAGCATCGCCGGAACCGTCTTATCGCACCCCCCCATCAGCACGGCAGCATCGATGGGGTGGCATCGCAGGACCTCTTCGGTCTCCATCGCCAAGAGATTGCGATAGAGCATGGTGGTGGGTTTCATGAGCATTTCGCCTAGGCTCATGACAGGGATTTCCACTGGAAATCCTCCAGCTTGGAGGACCCCGCGTTTGACCTCTTGAACCCGTTCGCGGAAATGCGAATGGCAGGTGTTCATCTCGCTCCAGGTATTGAGCACACCGACAATCGGTTTGTTCTCGTAGTCTTGATCGTCGAGCCCCATGCCTTTGAATCGCGATCGGTGTCCGAAGCTTCGCAGATCATCGGGTCCAAACCAGCGATGAGAACGGAGTCTACTTGGGTCATTCGGTGAGTTCATATTTGGATATGGGTCGCTGCGTTGGATTCTTAGTTTTATTGTCGGGTATTAAAAATACGATCGCCGGCATCGCCTAACCCCGGTACGATAAATTTCTGTTCGTTGAGCTCCTGATCAACCGCCCCAACGTAGATGGATACATCGGGATGCTCTTCGTGCAAAGCGCGGATCCCCTCAGGGGCAGCGATGACGCTCAGGACCCTTACGTCGGTAACACCCCAGCGTTTCAAGGCGGCGACTGCCACGCGGATCGAACCACCCGTGGCGAGCATCGGGTCGAGTACAAAGCCCACCTGGGCCGGATCGTCCTTGGGAAGCTTGCAGTAGTATTCGATCGGCTTGGCAGTCTGTTCGTCACGGTACATGCCCAAGTGCCAGACTTCGGCGTTGGGGATCAGTTCAAGGATCGGTTCGACGAGTCCGAGTCCGGCTCTTAGGATTGGAATAATCGCGATGCGCTGAGCGATTCTCGAGACCCGCATCCGAGTCAACGGCGTTTCGATTTCGAACTCGGTTAAGCTCAAGTCTTCGGTGGCCCGGACGGCTAGTAGCATCGATAACAATCGGATTTGGTTGCGGAAGAGCACCGATGGAGTCGATCGGTCTCTGAGGATAGCCAAATGGTGTTTTGCCAAGGGGTGATGCAATTCGACGATCTTGGACATTCTCTTTGAACTTTCTATTCGAGTCCTGAAATATCGATGTAGCGGTAGGTACCGCGGTTGCGTTCGGCAAGTTCGCGGATCCAAGTCCCATCGTTGGGGGCCGGCCCTCGATTGAATTGGATGGTATGGATGGTTGTCGAGGATCGATCGGCGCGATTTTGGATTTCGACCAATTGCGATTCGGAGAGCGAGGGCTCGGCCGCATCGGTAAGAAAAAACAGCACGTCCGGAGCATAGGACAACCCCATTTTCAGTCCGGGGATGTGCTCGGTACCTCCGGAAGGTTTGATCGCCTTGACGAAACGCGAAGCTTTTTCTTTGTTGATGTCGTTGGCTGCAAGGAGTCTTCCACCGGAACCCCCGTTGCTGAGCGATCCGGGAGACTCATTGTAGAAGACGATTTGAAATTGGTTCTTTTCGGCTAACGATGCGATGCTTTTGAGCAACTCACTACGAGCAAATCGCATCGGTGCCCCACCGAATTCTTCCATCGATGCTGAGCGATCAAGAACGTAGACGAAATTGGATCCAGCGCCCCGAAGCCCCATGAAGGTAGCCGAACTGGAGGCCCCTTGGCCTTGACCGCTGTTTAACAGGTTCGATGACCCCTGAATCCCCGTTCCCGAAATACCCTGGCCTAGTTTCCCCACCGCGTTGGAGGTCGCTCCGGTGTCGGCCGAATAGCCGATCAGATCCTTCGTCAGTTCGCTCAGGTCCACTGGAGCGGCCGTCTCGGCTCGAGCCGTTTGCATCGCCGAGCTTGCCGGGCTACTTGCAGAGTTGCTATCGGTCAAGGAGTAGAGGTCTGCGCGTTTCGATTCGTGGAAAACGGCGATTCCGACAGGGCGATCGATCAGGTCACCCGTCCCGCGTCGGGTCGGCTGCCAGAGCAAAGCTAGTGCTATCAACAGGATCGTATGAGCTGCCGAGCTGATCAACCAGGCTCTGGCTCCCCTCCAGGGGCTGGGCCTGTAGGCAAAGCCCTCACTATTGCGACGGACCATCAATTTCCCAGCTCCCACCGCAGGCACAGGTGGCTCGCTAGGGGGCATAGGACTTGAGGATTCCAACAAGGGGGGATCTGGCATGGCTCAGCGGGTTGGCATTTCGAAGGAAAATTGGGGATCCAGCGATCGGGGTCCCATAGAATGATATAGTATAGGAAGCTTGTTTACCGGCTTGGAAGCCTTCGGGCAAAAACCCATTTTTCTAGTTACAACGAGGTTCCCTCATGAAGCGCTTGGTCATTGGTTGCTGGCTTGCCGCATCGCTCCTTTGGGCAAATACGCTCTTGGGTCAGTCCGCTGATTCAATCCAAGAAACCCCAGCGAAGCAGGATATCAAGGAAAAGGATGAGGAGATCACCGCCAAGGTCTCCAAAGTGATCGATGGCGATTCGATCAAAGTCCGCTCGGCCGATGGCAAAGAGTATGAGGTCCAACTCGAGGGGACCGATGCTCCAGAGACCAAACAAGAGCACGGCAAGGAGTCCAGCGACGCGCTGAAAAAGCTGCTTTTTGACTCCGACGTACGGGTCACTTGGAAAAAGAAAGACAATTTCGATAGGCCATTGGCACAAGTCTACCGAGGCGAAACCCACGTCAACGCCGAGATGATCCGATCCGGAAACGCTTGGCATTTCAAACGCTACAACCAGTCTAAGGCCTTGGCAGACCTGGAGATTGAGGCGAAAAAAGAGAAACGCGGTCTTTGGAAAGCCGAAAACCCAGTCGCCCCCTGGGACTATCGAAAAGAAAACCGCTCCCCGGATAAACCTGATCGATAGCCCTAGCTGCAGCGGTTAGACCTGCACAAAATCCGCTCAAGCGGATACACTTCCTGCGGAAACTGCTCGATCGACCGAAGACTGCCCCGAATGCCTCTATGCGACTCTCCTATTCGATCCGACCAACCCGTTCGCCTTGCCCCCCTCCGGAACGCCCCGGCGGGTCGCTTCGCTGTTCTCTTTTGGGTAATTTATCGATGGGCAGGCTGTTCCTGGAGGTCCGATGAGACAGGCGTTGATCAGCGACATTCATGGCAATCTTGAAGCGTTAAACGCAGTTCTTGCCGACATCTCTTCACAGTCGATTGAAGAGATCATCTGTTTGGGCGATGTGGTGGGCTATGGCCCCAACCCAATCGAATGCTTAGAACTCGTGATGAAGAAAGCCAAGCTGACGATTTTGGGGAATCACGATCAAGCGACCGTGTTCGACCCCAACGGCTTTAATCCCATCGCCATGCGGGCGATCCTCTGGACCCGCGAGGAATTAGGCAAAGGAAACTCCAAAGCGGTCAATAAGCGATGGGATTTCATCAATGACATGCCCAGGTCGCATCAGATAGAAAAGACACTTTTCGTCCACGGATCGCCCTGCGATGCGACCAACGAATATGTCTTCCCCGAAACGGCCTATGACAAAAACAAAATGGACCGCCTCTTCTCAAAAGTCCCATTGTTCTGCTTCCAAGGCCATACGCATATCGCAGGGGTCTTTACTCCCGATCCAGGTTTCATCTACGCCGAGGAATGCGACCACAACTTCACTCTGGGACGCGAAAAACTGATGATCAATATCGGAAGTGTCGGCCAACCTCGCGATGAAGACCCACGAGCTTGCTACACCATCGTCGACCAAGAAGCCAAAAAGGTATTCTTTCGCAGAGTTCAATACGATCTCGATACGACCATCGCCAAAATCTACAAAATTCCCGAACTGGATAACCAACTGGGGGACCGCTTGCGGTCAGGAAAATAAGTCCAGCCCTCTGATGAAAAACCGAAAGCATCCATCTTGAGAACCGCAATCCTCAGCGATATCCATGGCAATCTCGAAGCCCTCGAGGCGGTGCTCAAGGACATTGAGTCTCAAAATGTCGACCGAATCATTTGCTTAGGCGATGTCATCGGCTACGGTCCGAACCCAAGGGAATGTTTAGACCTCGTCATGCAGATGTCCGTGTGCGTCATTGGGAACCACGATTATGGAGCGGTCAACGATCCAGAGGGATTCAGCGCATCGGCCGAACGCGCTATTTTTTGGACCCGTCAACAAATCGAGCAAAGCGAGAATCCCGACGACGCCCGACGCCGAATCCTCTTCCTTCTGAAATTACCAAGGATTCATAGCCAAGACGGACTCCTGTTCGTCCACGGTTCGATCCGCGATCCGATCAATGAATACGTGTTTCCCGACGACGTCTTCAACCGCCGCAAGATGGAGAAACTCTTCGGGATGATCCAGACATTTTGCTTCCAAGGGCATACCCACACCCCTGGGATTTTCACCCCCGATTACCAATTCCTCTCCCCCGACTCCTTCAACTACAGATACCGGCTTACCGAGCCCAAAGCGATGATCAATGTCGGAAGCGTTGGGCAACCACGGGACGAAGACTGGAGAAGTTGCTATGCGATCTTCGATCCACCCTTCTTGGAATATCGCCGAATCGAATACGACGTGGATGCAACCGCCGAGAAAATCTTCCAAATTCCTGAACTCGATCGCTTCCTCGGAGAACGCCTTTTCCGAGGAAATTGATACCAATCCACGGAGCAGAGGGACCGACAAATGATCCTCGAAGGTATCCTCACGACCCAATCGGCCGACGAACGGATGCACGTATCGCCCATCGGACCGCATGTCGATCGGCGCTTGGAAACCTGGGTTCTTAAACCTTTCAAAACATCGACGACCTTCTCGAATCTACAACAGACCCATCGGGCTGTTTTCCATATCGTCGATGACGCGTTGCTTATGGTCCAGGCCGTCTTGGGAATCTGCAATACCCAAGAGGGAACTCCTCGGGCCGATTACCAACCCGCGGTGGGCTGGGTGCTTCAAAACGCATGCCGCGCCATTCCTCTCCAAATTCATCGATGGGATCTATCCAAAGATCGAGCGATCGCAGATTGCCACGCCGCAGAGAGCATCGACATCCGCCCGTTCTGGGGCTGGAATCGTGCAGCAAACAGCTTGCTCGAACTCTCGATCCTTTGGAGCAGACGCGAGATGGTCGAACATGCCTTTCTCACTGAAGAATTCGAAAGACACAAAGTGGTGATCCACAAGACCGCCGGGGACCGCGAGCTCGAAGCCCTTGCGCTCTTGGAGCGATCGTTAGCCGATCGCTCCAAAGCTTAGTGTCGCTCGAGCGGTCCAGGTCAGTGCTTTGAGATTCCTCTGCCGATCAAGGCAGCGTTACTACGATGCCGTCGTTTCGGCCAGCCATCGCCCTGTAGACCTGCATATCGACCGTGCTGGAAATCGTATGGATCGATCCATCCATCAATAGGAACAAACAACCACCGGTGTGCGGACTCCAAAATCCCCCTGGACTACCCGTTGGAGCATTGGGCCCACCAGACCGCACGTGAACGGTAGCCATCGTGATCGCCGGACGGACAGTTTGACCTACGGTCTGTCGGCGCAACTGGGCGATTGTAGGCGAAAAAACCGTCTGAGCTGTCGGGATCACTCCGGCCCAACCATTGGGGGCAAACATGCTGGCCCGCTCACCAATCCCAATGGTGTTGGATGTCCCATCGGTGATGTCCGCATGACGGATCGCTTGATTGCGATGAAACATCCCATTGAAAGGGGACTCCTCATACATTGCGGTGTATCGCGGAGTGTTGGCAGGATCCCCACCCCCCAGCGAACCGATATAACTGCAATGCGCAAGATCCCGGATGCCGATCGACGTGGGCCAAACCGTAACCGGTTCGTTCCAAGCATCCGAGGGGCACTGGTAGGAAGGAACGCGCGCGCTGCGGGCAACTTGATTCTCAGGAGCGGTAATAGGAAGCCCAAACTGAATCGATTGATGGAGGCTCGCCAACTCCATGTTCGGCAAAATCATTGCAAAGACACTCCAACCTGGCCCCGTTTCTGGCACCGGGTCATTACCCACCCCAGACCATACCCCCGTGACCCGCGAAATGAATCCTGGAGCAAACCTCTTGTGGGCCCCTTCGTAGTTGTGCAGCGCCAAACCGATCTGCTTGAGATTGTTAGCACATTGCATACGCCGAGCCGCCTCTCGGGCAGCTTGGACGGCCGGAAGCAAGAGCCCAACAAGAATTCCGATGATGGCAATGACCACCAAGAGTTCCACAAGGGTAAAACCGCTTTGGCGGCCTTGGCCAGACTTCGCTTTGCGAAACCTCTTTGGTAAACCAACGCGTTGAAACATAGACATGGAGAAAACTCCTCACAGCGAGAAACGATGGTAAGCGAATCGTCAATTTGGCTGGCTAGGTCCCTGTTCTTATCAAACGAGTCCCGATGGCTTGCTCCTACCACCTATTGTTACTGAGACTCAGTCTCAGTACAATCCACCCGAAGTGCCTTTTCGCATAATTTCTTGTGAAAATTATTTGGCTCACAGCCGCACCGATGCACGGGACGGAGAAACGAAGACTATGGAAAAAGACGCCGACCCACATGACACAAGGTCTGATGACCAACCAACCCAAGACGATTCGCTCGAGAAATCCTCAGGGCCACGACTCCCCAAGATCGTTCCGTTCCGAGATCTGTGCCGCTGCGGCGACGAGGTTTGGATCGAACATGCAGGGCAGCTCTACCGCCTCAGATGCACCAAACAAGGGAAACTCTTGCTGACGAAATAGAGGGCAACCTCGCTCGGTAAAAAGCGAGGAACGACGAGCGATGGATTAGTAGGAATCTGTTGCGTCCGCCGCCAAAAACGTATCGATGAATGCTTCGAGACGTTCGTAAAACGCCGAATCTATCGGCTTAAAATGGGAATTCTCTGCCGTATCCCCGAAGGCCCCGATCTGGAAGAAATCGGGCGCCTGGGATTTGAGTTCCTGGAACCTTGCTTGGAATTTCTGATTCTTGACCTCTTGTGGGTGGATCGCTTTGGAAACATTCGCAAGATCGTCAAAATACATTTCCAAAGTCCAGTAAGTTTGGTTCGCAGCCCAGCGGTTGCCGAGCATGCCCTGGCGTTGCTCAAGGAATCCACGGAGCCACTCGTCAGCGCCGCTAGGATCCAGAGGCTGCCCGGCCAATTCGATCAATTGGGATTTCGCTTTGGCTCTGTCGGATGCGGATCCCTCGATCGCAGATTGGATCTTGCCTCGATCACCGAAAGGCTTGGCATTGAACGCCTCATCGATCAAATCTTGTAGGGTCACGAGTCGCATGAATGGAGAATCTCCAGGAGAGCTTGGCAACGGCTTGGTCCAAAGCGGCCCTTGAGGTCTCCCCGGCACTCTCCTTGGAGATCCCACGGTTCCTCGCATCTTCTTGTACAGGGTTTGATGGCAGCCAGCGCAATCGTATAAAGCGTAGTCGCCCCAATTCGTAGCGGCATGAGCTTGTTGTTCCAACAGATCATGGTAGTTCAGGTTCGCCGTCCACTGGCCGATACGGCTTTGCTGGGTTTTTCTAAAATGGGTTTGGATCGTCTGTTTCAACTGCGAATGATCCGAGGTGTTGGATGCAAGGTGAATCCTCAGGTACTTTATACGATCGTCTGCAAGCCGCTTATCGATCTCGCTCTCGAGTGTAGCAAGTCTGTTTGATTTCTCCTCGAGCGTCATCCAGTGTTTGTTGAAGGTCCCATCGAGGAATTTACCAAGATCCAACGGTGGCAAGGGCGGGTGCCCGGCAGCGTACATTTCGTGAGTGATCCATTTGGACTCCTCTGGGTTTCCAAAGTGGCAACTCAAGCAAACCCGTGCCGCAAGGGCGCTGTTTTCAAGATCGTAGAAACCTTTGCCGAGTTTTGCGCTCGGTGAGTTGCTGATCCAGCTTAGGTCCATATGATCGACGAGGTAGTCCTTACCCTGGCCGTGGCATGCTTCGCATCCGATCGATTCTCTAGCGATAGGCTCCCCCTCCGATTGGAACTGGGCATAGGTTCGACCTGGAGTTGTCGGGCCGCTTTGATCTGGCCGCAATCCTGCATGGCAGGTTAAACATTGGGAACGAAAACCCACCGATCCCTTATCGATATCGAGATGATTGAGGATCGACTCAAACGCCTCGGTCAGCGGTCCGTTCCTATCCCCGTTTTTGTACACCTTGGTCAACGCCATTGCATGGACATCCGGTTGGGCCGGAATCATCGCTTTGTTATCTGGACCGAGCCCCAAAAAAGTACTTGCTTGGTTTAGACCGATCCAACGATGCTGCTCTTGAGGATTCAGGTTGCTATGGCATGTGACGCAAGCTTTATCAAAGGCTTGCCCAGAGCCTCCATCCAAATTGCTCTTGTCCTTAAACGAGTGGGGATCCTCCAAGCCAACCGCTGGTGCTGCAAGCATCGAGATTGCGAGAGCAACGACACAAATCGCACCGAACGCAAAGATGATCCTAGGATTGCAAATTCTGGGCCAAGAGGTTTGGATCATGATCTTCGCGTGGCAAAAGAGTATTGCAAGGACCTGGCCGCTCAGGGGCCTAAGACTTTGAGTAAAAGAACCAGGTCCGATACCCAGGGGTCAGAAGCCCACAAATCCGATGTCCTGGAATTCGATTGTAATCCGTCGGGGCTAAACTCGCCTGCCTTCATCTGCGGGAAAACCGGAGACTGAGTTGATTTCGGGAAAACAAGCCGATTTCGTAAACGTTGCAGGGGAGCATCGGCCTGCTCGGGTGGAGAACTCGCAAGGGTGGAAAGGTAAGCCAAAGCGGCTTGTTCCCAGTTACCCGAGGCCGCAGCCGAATTCCATTTTTCGCGCGTCCATGAACGATGTTGCTCAAGGGTCCAGGTCGGCACCATGGGACCCGATCCAGCGTTGTTCGAGCGGGGGAACACTCTCTGCAATTGCAATCGCTTGGCCTCAATTTTCTCACGGAGTCCTTCGTGATCCTCCGTCGTGGGATGGCCCCCAGAGACAGAACGCTGGAGCGCATTGAGCAAGTCTTTGGTGTTCGCAGGATCCAAGCCCTGGATTCGATCGATCGACTCGAGGCCTTCAAGGTTCCACATTCGAATCGAAGCTTTTCCCAGTTGCAAGGGTGATCCGGGCACCGCCTGGGCCGATTGGGTGAGACGATTCTGCTCTGATTTCCCGGGCGCCGATTTCTCTAGCAACTGGTGGCATGAAGTGCATTGCTGATTGGAAAACTCTGGCCAAATCGAGTGAGGGTGAGCCGATGCGACGCGCGATTCTATGAGTTCTAGCTCAGAGTCAGCTTTGGTAACCTGACCAATCAACCAACGCTCAAGAGCTAGAGCCGGCGTGTTATCCGTTTCCTCACGCCAGTGTTTTGGATAAGCCTTCAGGTACGTTGCGTAATCAAAGTAAAGAGCCGGATGGCCTGCGGCGATGATGTCATGGTTCATATCGCGGTCAGGACCGCCGATATGGCACAGCGAGCAGGCTTTCGCCCGAACCAATTCCGAAGCCGTATTGACCATTCCGAGTTGGTCGATCGCGGCTTGCACACTCCCGGGACCTTGGTAATGCGAATCCCTCCACGTTTCGGCCGGACCGTGACAGGCTTCGCATCCGACACCCTCAGGAATTGCAGGCGAGATTGCGTCGCTGGTCAATTCGATCGATGTGTTGTGGCAAGCTAAGCAGTTTTGATAGGCCGAAGGATTCGCGATTTTGCCATCGATGAGAATTCTCAAACGCTCAAGGATCTCGACAGAGCGATCGGAGTTGAGGGTCCTCCAGGATCGAGCATGAGGATCACTCTCGATCCATAAGGGGTATTCGGAACCTCTCGAAGCATGAACCGAGGATACCCCCGCCGCAGGCCCGCCATGGCACGCCGAAGCCGAACAGGAAGTTGCACCGAGCGCTCGCGTTGATGCTCGAGTCGATGCTTGGGTCAGCCGCAAGACGCCCCAAGGATCGGCGGATTCCGTAGGTTCCGATGGGATTGGAGACGCCTGCGACGGTATACTCGCCCCAACGAGCACAATTGCAATCCATCCCCAAAAAAAGGGTTGATTCATTGACATTGCCAAGGTGTGAATCCTTGCTCATCGAAAGACATTCATGGAATTTGCTTCCTTTGCACGTCGATTCGATGAAGGGCGATAAGATTCTCGAAAAGTTGTACAGTCCGAAGCGATTAGCAGACGCCTCGAAACGATTATAGTAAGATAATTCCTGCAGGTTGCGAAATTGCCAAGCTACCTTTTGTCCGGTAGAGATCGGACCAATCCCCATCAAGAAGCCAACGAAAGATGCCAATACGAATCGATCTAATCAAGGATGGGGCGAATGTAGGGAATATTCTGGTCGACCAGTACGTGGAATTGGGCCGTCGAGACAAATACGATCTCGGAACAGTCATTCCTTTTATGACACAGTCCGGAGATGTGGCTCGTTGGGTTATAGCGGACACCGGCGGTGCCAACAAACTCCCTAGGAGAGTTTGTGGATTAACGCCAATCGATGGCAACCGCATTCGGGTCACCAACATACATTCCATGAATCGGGAGCTCTGGATCCAAAAAGGAGAATCAAAAACCCAGGTCCTTCCGGGTGAGTCGGTTGAACATACCTTGCCAAGCCAAATTCGACTTCCAGAAGGATTTTTGGTCGAAGTCGCGCGGGTTGAGATCTCGGAAACCGAAGGAGAGAAATCAAGCGCTCATCCGGAATTCGACGATCAACTCAAGTCAATTCTCGGCGGAACAGGGACTTCGCTCTCTTTTTCCAGCGGTTCGAGTTTCCTATCACAAAGTACCACCGGAGGATCCCATTCAGTTTTCTCCCACGAATCGGAGCCAGGTGAAAATGGTCGCTTATTGATCCAAGCCATGAGGCATATCATCCCGGCACTCCAGGAGCCTATCTACTCCCCAAAATACCTCGCAGGAATCGCAGAAGCGGTCATCAAAGTGATGGACATGGATCGTGTAGAGATCATCATCCGACAAGACGGGAAATGGATTTTTAACGAAGAAAATCAGTTCCTAAGATCTCGATCGATCGAGCCAGAGCTTCCGTCTCGCAGCCTACTCGAACGGGTTTTAGCTTCCGGAAAATTGTCCACTTTTCCCGACGAAGCAGAGGATGGACCATCCGAGAGCTTAATGGAGATGCAGTCAGCGATCGCAAGCCCATTGTTAGATCCCACGGATGGCAAAGGGGGATTGCTCGGAGTCCTCTATGCCGATCGTCGCTGGCAAATGGGATCAGGTCGATCCTCATCGATCACCAAGGATGAAAAAGAATTCATCGCAATCCTAAGCGTCGCGACCGCCAACCGCTTGGGAAACGTCAAAAAGGAACAAGAGCTTCATACTTACCAGCAGTTTTTCTCCCAAAAAGTCATCTCGAGCCTGTTGGACAAAGGAGAAGCTTTTCTCGATGGTAAAGATACCGAGGTAAGTGTTCTTTTCTGCGACATACGCGGCTTTAGCACAGCGACCGATACGATGGAAGCCAACGCAGCGATGCAATGGCTCAGCGATACTTTAAGCGAACTCTCCCAAGTCGTTCTCGACGCCGATGGAGTTCTCGTTGACTACGTAGGGGATGAACTCTTCGCCATGTGGGGTGCGCCCGACGAAGACCCCTCACACGGATATAGCGCGATCCGTGCTGCGATCAAGATGATGGAGATTAAACGATTGCTCAATGAACGCTACAAGGGGAAAATCCGATTCAAAATCGACTTTGGAATCGGACTCAATACCGGTATGGCTCGGGTCGGAAACACCGGCTCAAGGCAGAAATTCAAATACGGACCGATGGGCCGAACCGTCAACCTAGGGAGTCGAATCCAAGGCCTGACCAAGCAATGGAAGGTATCCACACTCATGGCCGAAACAACCGCCGCATTCGTGCCACCAGACACCCCCAAAAGACGTCTTTGCCAAGCCAAGGTCGTCGGACTCGATGGCCATGTAAGCCTCTACCAACTCATGAGCCAACAAGAGGCCAATGACGATTTGATTGCGCGTTATGCAGAGGGACTTGCGCTTTTTGAATCAGATCAACAATTCCGTCAAGCGGCAAAACTATTCGGAGAACTGGTCCAAAAGTACCCAGACGATGGCCCATCGCTCATCATGCTCGATCGCTCTGTCAATCAACTGGTTCACCCCGTAGGAGAGTTTTCACCCGTTTGGGAAGCTCCCACCAAATGATTCCTAAGTAGTCCTCAATCGATCGGCGCCCGAAGCCACCGCCACAAAGCAAGACAAACAACAAAAAACCAAAACACCTCGCCACATGCGCGTCGAGCAGAGCCATTGGGGACAATGGCTCTACCATGTTGGAGCACCGACGCCGCTTGCGCGTCGGGCGAAATGGAAAATCCCGAGACGCTTAGATCAGCGTGCTAGCCACAGACCAACTGATTTCAGATTCGCCTCTGACTTGTTTGCCAGATCCAAATCGTCGGCAATTCGCATCGCATCGATGCCACGCAGCAACTGCTGGATCGCCGAAGTGAGTTCTTGACTTTCGGGTTGTGTCACTGCTTTGAGCCACTGGCCTGCCTCCAATGCCCTCTGAAAAATAGACTCGGCCTGGTCCTCGGTCCCGAGTAGGTAATGCAACTGCAGCAGATGCATTTCCAACTCCACTTTTTGGTAGGCTAGCCTAGGACTCTTGATCTGTCCCTCGGTTGCTTGATGATACATCGCGAGTGCTTTGCGATACCGATCCAGGGAAAGGTCATTATGATTCATGGAATTCATGGATCGCCATCGCTAAGGTGCTTGCACCATCCTGGCGGATCAATCGCATGGCATAAAAGTCTTCCCCTTTGGAATCTACCCCTCTGGCGTAGATTGGGATAATCCCGGGGTGCTCCAACCCTGCGGTCAACTCCGCTTCGGTATGGAAGCGCCGTACCACAAGCGGATCGTTTCGAAATTCCGGACGGATTTTCTTGACCGCAACTTGGCGATTGCAATCGTGATCATAAGCAAGATAAACTACCCCCATTCCACCGGACCGTAGCGTTTCGATGATCGAAAAACGATGAGCGGCCTGTGTGGGTGCTACGGATTCAGGATGGTCACTAACCAGTTCATCACGAAGTCGCCTTAGCTCCTGGCTCAGGATGTCATGAGGGATTTCCGGATGGCGTTTCGCAAACGCGACCGGATCGATCGATCGGTCTTGGTACCAGGATTCCTCGTACGTGTTGGCGATCGCCAGAACACGACGCCATAGTTGCGACTCAACACCTTCATTCGTCTCATTCTGCGGACCTTTTTCAGGTCGCGGGGTAATCATGAGTCTTGGTACTCTTGCCAGATGCTTCGGATCAATCGCAGACTTAACAGAACGCTCGTCTTTCTTTTGCGGAGTATCTTAGCGATCGAACTGGCGGAATGATCGTCGAGATAGAGCAAGGCAATTTGACGTAGCAAGTGGCTTGGGTCCTCCGAGTCCAATCGACTCAGCAGGTACTCTAGCAGGTCGGCCATTTGCGCTTCTGCAAAGGGAGTTTGTAGGTCTGCGAGGATTGATGGATCGATGGCCTGAGTCGACGAAATCTGGGACCGCTTAAGGGCCCTGAGTTCACGGTAATGCTCTCGGACCCTGTTTACGGTCGCAATGTAGAGCAGTCCCCAAAGATCCTCGCGGTTGTCGATGTCCGGATACTTGCCATTTTGGACCGCCAAGCAGACGTTTCCAAAGGAGCTCTGGACAAGATCCTCCCCATCGACCGAACGATCGGGGTTTTCGGCGAGTTGCTGCGTGGCGATGGACACCAGTTTCGCTTGGTAGCGTATCCAGATGGGTTCTGCGGCCTCGGATTGGCCGGCCTGGAGTTTGCTTAGCCAATGGGTAATCGAACCTGGTTCTTGCTGCATCGATGCAACCTGTAGCGATGAAGATGTCGATCCCTTGGCGTTCTTCTGTAGCTCAAGTGTAGTTCCATGAAAAATTCTTGGCAACGGGAACCGATGCGGATTGCTTTTGCATTCTTGGTAATACGTGGAGGTGCTCTCACATCGTGGGAGTTGTTGGCATTTCAGACCAAGGATGGCGGGACGGATTTTTCAAGAAACGAGGGTTTAGAATGAAGATCTCAAGGAAATCTAACGGTGTTGCTGCACGACGGGCACGTTTGGCTGCTTACATGGCCACGGGCGTTAGCGCGATCGGGCTAGGAACATCCCCCCAAGCCGCTGTGGTCTCGATCGATTTGACGGGATATACCGGGGATAATATGGGCCTTCCAAATGGATTCCAGCGCAATTATTACTTTATTCCAAATTCCACGCTTATTGCGTCAAACAATTACAATGGGTTTTTTGGGCTTGGGATAAACGGCACCACAGGTGCTGGAGTGGCAGTAACCTCCACTGGTGGTGGTGACGCGGAAACCCCAATTAAATTTGGACCGGGTGAGTGGATCGATTCAAGTTTCGACGACTTTACCCCGTCATACAACAAATCCGTGTTCAAGAATCCAACCAGGACCGTTGGTGACTTTGGTCCAAACTCATTTATTGGGTTCAAAACCGACCTAGTCAACGGAGTTAACTACTACGGCTACATCGAAGTCCTTTGGACGGCGTCGACCAACACGTTCAAATTGGTCAGTGCGGCTTACGAGGATACTGGTGCTGCGATCCAAACACCTGCCAACGCACCAGTACCTGAGCCAGCGAGCGGTGCTGTCGTGGCGCTGCTCATGGGTGGCACGGCACTGCGTCAATGGCGCAAGAAGCGACTCCAAGAGAGCAACGAAGCGGTTGCTTCGTAATTGATGGCTGTTTGCACCGAACGGCAGAGTTTGTGACTCAGTGTGAATCGCTAGTTCAGGGCTCTTTCCACCCTCACCCCCCATCCCCCTAGTATGTGCTAGTTGACCAATCCGAGCTTCTCTGAGAGGCTTAGAAGGTCTATGTTGCCGAGTCGCCTGCAGCGATTTTGTGACGCAGCCACGCAGATCGTATTTCCCCCCTAAACCTCTT
>Ga0315904_10000128_pt1 | contig 119421 bp, 88 predicted proteins | sample LakEriMetagenome_6_FD_203529 | JGI IMG/M metagenome (GOLD analysis project Ga0315904, IMG submission 203529) | Freshwater fungal communities from buoy surface, Lake Erie, Ohio, United States - Buoy 12 MA120 | ecosystem: Environmental > Aquatic > Freshwater > Lake | place: USA: Lake Erie, Ohio...
ACTGGGGCGGCAGCAACGCGATGAGCGCTTCCAGCGCCCATACCGGTGGTGTGCACGTTCTGATGGCTGACAGCTCGGTGAAGTTTGTCAGCGACAACGTCAATCAGTTGGCTTGGTGGGCTGCGGGTACCCGCTCCGACGCCGAGACGGCTGACGCCCTCTAATCAAGGGCCCCTCGCTCGAGGGTTGCTGTGATCATGGTCCTGGCGTTCGCAAGAACGCCAGGACTTTTTTGTTGGTAGCGTGGCCAAGTTTCGGGTTCATTTCGCGTTCAGCGCTGTTTCTTCGTATGAATGGGACCGCAAGACTCAGACATGGAGTCGGCCCAAGATCGTCGCTTGGGCGAGCGGTTTCGCTGAAGTGGGTTGTCGATGCCTGGAACCAAGTTCGAATCCCTCGCCATCCTGCTGCTTGCGGGTTGGATCTGCGGCTGTGGTTCTGAAACCAGCCAAAGTCCCGTTCCGTCCCCCTCCCCGGCGGTCACTCCTTCGTCAGGCTCCGCTGCGGCTTCCACAGGACAGTCTGCGACCGGGCAGTCTGAGACCAGACTGCCTGCGGGCCGACCTGGCTCGGAAATGGCTCGTCCGACATTTGTGGATCGTGCTGAGGAACTGCAACTCATTCACAGCTTCTACACCGATACTGTTCCCGGGCGGTATTTCCTGCCCGAGATCATGTGCGGCGGAATGGCCTGGTTCGACTTTGATCTCGATGGTTGGTGCGACCTGTATCTGACCAATGGGGCCAAGCTCAAAGATCCCGACCCGACCGACCAGACTCATCGTCATCGCTTTTTCCGCAACATCGCAGGCCGGCGATTCGAAGATCGCGGCAACGCGTCCCGTCTGGGGCACAATGGATATGGACAGGGAACAGCCGTCGGTGATTTCAACCAGGATGGCTTCCCGGACCTCTTTGTCTCCTGCTACGGACCGAACCGGCTGTACCTGAATCTGGGCGACGGCACCTTTGAGGATGTCACGTCGTCACTGGGGGACCGTGCCCCCCAGTGGAGCACCGGAGCGGTGTTTGCCGACTTCGATGTCGATGGGGATCTGGATCTTTTCGTCGCCAATTACATGGACGTCAACTGGCAAACGCACAAAAGCTGCACCTTTGGCGGCAAACCTGGCTATTGCGGCCCGGGAGATTACAACTCGCAACCAGACTGGCTCTTCATCAACGATGGGACGGGGCGGTTTGACGAGCGATCGGCCGAGTTTGGTCTGGTCGGTGATCGCGGCAACGGATTGGCCGTAGCGTGGGCCGATCTCGATGAAGATCGACTTCCCGAGTTGTATGTGGCCAATGACATGGCCCCCAATTTCCTGTTCACCCGAAGCGGGGCCACCGGTCCAACCTTGTATGTGGATGCCGCGGGACGGGCGGGCTGCGCGGTATCCGGGAATGGGCAGAATGAAGCCAGTATGGGAATTGCCCTGGCGGACTTCGACCGGGACGGTCTGCCGGATCTCTACCTCACCCACTACTACCATCACAAAAACACCCTCTATCACAACCTGGGGGGAATGCTATTCGAGGACGACAGCTACCGGACCCGGGTGGCGGCTCTCAGCAAGGAACGACTCGGTTTCGGCTGCATGGCACTCGACTACGACCGGGATGGGGCCCTGGATCTATTCATCGCCAATGGTCATGTTCTGGGACCAGAGCATGACCCCTTTGAGATGCAGCCATCCCTCATCCGCAACGATGGCCGGGGCCGATTCGACGATGTTTCTCACCTCGCGGGGCACTATTTCGAAACCAGCCGGCTGGGGCGCGGTGTGGGAGGTGCCGACTTTGACAACGATGGGGATCTGGATCTCGCGGTGACCCACCTCGACCAACCGGTGGCCCTGTTGCGCAATGAAACCGAAACGGCACGGCGCTGGATCGGAGTTTGCCTCTCCACTCCCTCCAGAATCCGGGCAGTGGGGGGGAAGGTGGAACTGATTCAGGGAAAACACAGGGAAATCCGAAACGTCTGGGATGGAGGTTCGTACTACTCCACCAGTGACGAGCGGGTGCTTCTGGCGGTCCCCGAGTCTGGACCATTCGTGGTACGGGTTGAGTGGCCCGATGGTGAGCGAGTGGAATATGACAATCTGGCTCCGAACCGCTACTGGATTCTCCACCCCACTGTCACCCCACGTTCCTGGAGTGAGGAGTAGTCTTTGATGAGATTCTTCCTGCGCTGCCTGATTGTCGTGGGTGTGCTCGCCTGTGCGTGGCTGGGATACTCGGTGATGCGGTCCCAAAGAGGACTTGCGGAAGCCGAACGGCTGCTCAAGCGCAATGTGTTTTCAAAAGCCCGCGAAGAGATCGACCGATATCTTTGGCTGCACCCCCGTGATCCGGCAGGGCTGCTGTTGGCGGCCGAAATCCTGACCCGGGATGAATCCCTGGAAACAGGGCCCGCGATCGCCCGCGCGCAGTCACTCCTTGCCCGGATTCCGGATCGGGACAAACTCGGTGCGGTGGCGCGCAGCCAGCAGGCCCGGCTGAGTTTTTTCGTTTTGCATCGGCCCCTGGAGGGACAGCGGCTCTTCGAACAGGCCATTACGCTGGACCCAGACTATATTCACGCCCGGTACCTGCTGTGGAAACTGCTCGATCTGACGGGTCGGTCCGACTCGGCCGAACCCCTGTTCTGGGAGATCTATGACAGGACTCCCCCCGCCGATCGTCCCTACCTCATGCGCGAGTGGTACATGAGCCAGTTTTTCCCGGCGTCGGCCAATCCACTGCTGGATATCCAGATGGGTTACAGCGACCCGTCGAAGCCCCTGCAGTTGAATCCCGAATATGTGCGTCTGAAGGAACACCGTGATGCCGAGCCGGAGGAGCCGGTCAATCATGCGGCGTTGGCGCGCTGGTTCCAGCATGATGGTGACCACACCACGGCTCTCAGCCTGCTGGAGCAGGGGTTGAAGATCCCCGGAGCCGAGAAGGATCCGTATTTCCTGTCGATCCTGTTGGCGACTTTGTTTGAACGGGGTGAGCTCGATCGCGCACGGCAGGTCTTCGAAGGATGGCCCGAACCCCGGCAGGGGTACGAGTATTGGCGCTGGACGGGGATGTTGGCCGACGAAGCCGACCGCAACTATCCCGAAGCGGTTCAGGCGTACGATCAGGCTCTGGCGATCTGGCCCGGTCCGGTCGACTGGAGGACCATGTATCGCCGGGCCAACTGCCTGGCCCGTATGCGTCAACCGGAAGCCGCCGCAGCCGCTCGTGAGCTGGCCAAAGCCCTGGAATCACAAATGGACACTGATGTTCACATGACACTTCGCGAAGCCCTGGACGACAAGAATCTTCAGGATCGTGCGAAGCTGCAGAAAGTTCAGGATTTTTATCGGGCGTTGGGCCGCCCCCGGGAAGTGGCGGCGTGGCAGGAGATTCTGGAGCTGTTGCCTGCCGCGCCAGTCGGGAATTGATGCCGGTCCTGTCAACCGCTAAATTCTGTACAGCGAGTCTCGATCCGTTGTCGCGAGACTGCTTGGTTCTTGCCTGTTTTTTCTTTCCGGGAGTTTGAAGATGCCTCGCGCGACCGGTGGTTTGTTGCTTGTTCTGGCTCTGGGCTTGGTTGGCTGCAATGCGAACAAGGCGGAAATCGGCCCCTCCAAGGGAGATGTTCAGAAGGCATCGGAAGCCGACATCAACAAGTCGATGCAGCAGTCCTTCGAGAAGATGAAGGAGGCCGCCAAGAATTCGGGCGCGCAACGCCAGCTTCCCGATGCGCCGAAGGACGTCAAGGGTCAGCCCCAGTAGGCCGTTGGAATTCCGTCGTTCGTCAATGCAACAGGCCCAGTCGAAGCGACTGGGCCTGTTTGTTTTTTTGTTGACAGAAAAACGCCGTTCCCACTCACTCGGGCTTGGCGGAAGCCTCTTCACCCGTCTTCTCTGGCTCGGCTACCGCCGGTTCATTCGCCTTCGCGTCCCCTTGTTGCGCCGCTTCTTCCGCCCGCTGCTTGGCTTCGGCTTCTTCTTTTTCTTTTTGCAGTTGCTCACGCATGTGGGGCGGAGCGTATTTCTGATAACTCTCCGCCAACGCCGCTCGTTGGGCGTCGGTCTTTTCTCCCCCCATTGCCTTTGCCATCGGAGAGGGTTCATCGCCATTCGGAGAGATAATCGGCTTGGTCTCGGCCCCCCGCATGTACTCCGACTGGCCCGCCTGCACAACGCAGTTCTCGTCGTCGTAGTAAATATAGATCGACTTCGAATTCACGGGGTTCAGCGTGAACCAGTTGTAGACCGCCAGCTTGACCGCATCGGGAGCCTTACCACGCCCTTCAAAGCTCGTCACGATCTCGGGCGTTTTGCCTGCGAGAACCTGTTGGATGTCTGATTCCTTGATCCGGCGTTCCCTCGTTTCCTCATCCATCTTGGCGTCGACGGCCGACCAGGCGGACTGATAGTTCTGACTGGCCATGAATTCGACCAACGCCGCTCCACCCAAGACGGCAATCAGACCCCAGGACAGAATCCGCCCCACAGACACTCCCGAATTGGCATTGGCCTTCGCACACATCGCTGAACAGCTCCTGAACTTGAGAACACAGACCCCCACCGAACGATTATAGCGTGTGGAACCACGGATCAGGGAGGAATCGGCCCCCCAGAGCCAGCCTCCTCGACCGGGATCCAGTCGTCATCAGGGATCCCTGTCACGGTTTGCCTCAAATCGCCGATTCGCATTCCCCCATCGCACCGGCCCGGAACTCTCTGCTGTCCTTACGGTCTTCAGTCTTCCCCAGCGATGCCCCCCCAGTGGGACCTCCCGTTCTGGAGATTCGGAAACCCGATCGAACTGGTCAGCCCAAAACTCCCCGGGTCTTCCTCAAGCACAGACTCTCCCCAGAAGCGGGGTGCATCCAGTAGACTCTGAACCGACGGTTCCTGACCTTCATTCCTGTCCCACGTCTGCCCAACCCACCGCCATGCTTCGGATTCAACTCCCCGCAGCAGTCTTCCTCGCATCCTGGTTTCTGTCCCTGTTGGCATTTCCGGGGATGGTGCAGGCTCAGCGCGATCTGAAGGATATTCCCAATCCCGATCCGGAGGCGGAACGTCGCACGTTCGAAGTGGCGGAAGGGCTGGAAGTCAACCTCTTCGCCGCCGATCCGCTGCTGGCCAAGCCGATCCAGATGAACTTCGACCCGCAGGGCCGACTGTGGATCGCCAGCAGCGAGATCTACCCCCACATCGCCCCCGGGCAACCCGCCACCGACAAGATTCTGGTGCTGGAGGACCGGGATGAAGATGGAGTGGCCGAGACGACCCGGGTGTTCGCGGACGGCCTGCTCATTCCCACCGGTGTTGCGCCAGGCGACGGCGGGGCCTACGTGGCCAACAGCACGGAATTGATCCATCTCCGTGATCGCGATGGCGACGGCCGGGCCGATGAACGGCAGGTACTGCTCTCGGGATTCGGGACCGAAGACACCCACCACATCATCCACACCTTTCGCTGGGGTATGGATGGCTGGCTGTACTTCAATCAGTCGATCTACATCCACAGCCACGTCGAAACCCCCTGGGGGGTCCGCCGTCTGGGAGGGGGAGGTATCTGGCAGTTCCGTCCCGACTCGCTGGAACTGGAAGTGTTCTCGCGCGGTCTGGTCAATCCCTGGGGACACCAGCAGGACGCCTTCGGACAGTCCTTCGCGACCGACGGTGCGGGGGGAGAGGGAATCAACTTCGTCTTCCCGGGATCGGTCTTTCTGACGGCACCCGGAGCAACGCGCATCGTCAAGGGACTCAATCCGGGAAGCCCCAAGCATTGCGGACTGGAGGTCATCAGCGGCACTCACTTCCCGGACGAATGGCGGGGCAGCCTGGTCACCAACGATTTCCGAGGTCACCGGGTTTGCCGGTTCGTTCTCTCCGAAGATGGTTCCGGGTTTTCCTCCCGCGAACAGGGAGAGATCATCAAGACCAACCATGTGGCCTTCCGCCCCATCGATGTCAAGATGGGGCCGGATGGGGCTCTGTACATCGCCGACTGGTACAACCCCATCATCCAGCATGGCGAGGTCGATTTCCGTGACCCCCGCCGCGACCATACCCATGGACGGATCTGGCGGGTGACCGCCAAGGGGCGCCCCCTGATGCCCCGGCGCGACCTGGCGAAACTGGGGACCGCCGACCTGCTGGAAGTGCAAAAATCGCCGGCCCTGTTCGAACGGGTCCATGCACGGCGGGTTCTGCAGGAACGGGGGCAGACAGAAGTGCTGCCGGTGCTTCGCCCCTGGGCCGAGAGTCTCGAACAAGGTTCTTCCGCGTCTGACCAGTCCCGGCTGGAGGCGCTCTGGACGTATCAGGCACTCGACGTTGTCGAGCCGCAACTGCTTGGGTCAGCGCTGAAGTCGGCCGATCCCAGGGTGCGTGCCGCCGGGGTCCGTGTCGTGGCCGCCTGGAGAAACAAGCTCGACAATCCCCTGGAATTGCTGGATCAGGCAATTCAGGATGAAAGCCCACGCGTCCGTCTGGAAGCAGTTCGGGCACTGGCCCTCTTTCCGTCGCGTGCCGCGGCCGAGATCGCGATTCGGGCCGTCGAGCGGCCGCTGGATGGCAATCTGGATTTCGCCCTGTGGCAGGCCATGCGCGATCTCGAAACTCACTGGCTGCCTCCGCTGGAGGCCGGAGAGCCGGTGTTCCGGGGAGATGTCCGCAGCCTGACCTTTGCTCTGGGAGCGGCGGGCGCTCCAGGCGTCACCGCACCTCTGCTGAAGCTGCTCCCCCAGGAATCTCTCTCCGCTGCGGAACGACAGCAGGTTCTGCGATTGATCGCCGCCGTGGGAGGTCCCGAAGAACTGCGGCTGGTGCTCGATCTGGTGCTGCCCCTGGTCTCTCAACCGGGCCGTTGGCCCGAGATCCAGACGGTGTTGGCGGTCCTGGCCGACACCACCAGCCGACGGCGAATTGTTCCGTCGGGCGATCTGGCGAATCTCGGAAACCTGCTCGGGCACGATTCCGAACTCGATGCCTGGACCTGCCGCCTGGCGGGACTGTGGCGAGTGGCAGCGCTGCGGCCGAAACTGGCGGAACTGGCCGGTGCGAACACCCGCGTGGCGCCTGAAGCCATCGGCGCACTGGCCGCCCTGGGTGGTGATGAAACCCGCAGCCTTTTGACAGGCTTGGCGGGTTACGGGAAATCGTTCGCAACCCGTCGCGCAGCAGCTCAGGGGATGCTGACGCTCGACCCGGTCGCCGGAACCAGACTCGCGGTTGGCGTGCTTGCCGACGCCCGACCAGAGGACGATCCCCAGGTTCTCTGGACAGCGCTCTGGCAAAATAAATCGGCACCAGAATCGCTGCCGGCTGCGCTGGCGAACGTCAAGCTCCCACCAGATGTCGCCAAGCTGGGGATCCGCTCGGCCCGGATCTCGGGTCGCGAATTGAGTGGCCCAATTGCCGCCATCAGCGCCGCCGGCGGTCTCAATGCCCCCTTGACCGAGATCCCCCGGGATGAGCTCGATCGACTGGTCAAGCTGGTGAGGGAGACGGGAAATCCCCAACGGGGTGAAGCGGTGTTTCGGCGGGCGGAAACTCTCTGTCTGCGGTGCCACGCGATCTCGGGAGCCGGGGGACAGGTGGGACCCGACATGACCAGCCTGGGGGCCAGCGCCCAGATCGATTACCTGGTCGAATCCCTGCTGTTGCCGAACAAGGCCGTCAAGGAAAACTATCACTCCCTGGTGATTGAAACGAAGTCAGGCAAGGTCCTCAACGGAGTCAAGATCCGGGAGAATGCGTCGGAGCTGGTGCTCCGGAATGCCGAGGATGTCGAGCTGAGCATACCGATCGCCGACATTGAAGAACGGGTCAATGGGGGTTCGATCATGCCGGCCGGTCTGACCGACACCTTGACGGAACAGGAAGTGATCGACCTGGTGCGATTTCTGTCGGAACTCGGAAAGGTCGGCCCCTATGCTCCCAGCCAGGCCCGGGTCGCCCGTCGATGGCAGGCTCTCGATCCGGCCACACCCCGGCTCTCCGACATCCTGATTTCCGAGCCGGCGAGTGTGCCGACCCGCGAGGATCTCGCCTGGACCCCAGTCTATTCCGAAGTCTCTGGCAATCTTCCCTTCACGGACCTGCCTGTCGTCGTTTATCCGATCGGCGGGGTTCGGACGCACCTGCTGCGAACGGAAGTTGAAGTAACCACGCCCGGAACACTGGGATTCCGGATCAATGACACGACCGGGGTTTCAGTCTGGATCGACGGTCGTCCCCTGACTCCCGAACAGGAGATGTCCGCCGAACTGTCCCGAGGCCGACACACCATCCTGCTGCGTGTTGAATTGGCACAGCGCAATCAGCCCGTGCGACTCGAGCTGGTTGACCTGCCCAACTCACCAGCCATCGGCCGGTTTGTGACCGGGAAATGAACGCTGGGGGAGGACGATTCCGCTTGAGCCAATTTCAAGCCGCTGCGAAATCCGTGGAGCAACTGACCCCCACAACGTTCGCAGCGGCCGATCCGGGATGATGTTGGGAAGAGTCCTCCGCACTGGCCGGATCGTTTTGAAGGACGATTCTCCGGGAGCGGGATACAGGCCGTGGGCGGGTACACGGCCTCCAGCTTACGGCATGCACCACGGATCGGAACGGCTGTACGCTTCCCGCTCAAATGGATTGTCACGGTAAGGTCGCCCACCGCGCACCCATTGCCAGAGGCTGGCACCAAAATAGGCTGGCAGGAACAGCGGTCCCCACCGCTCATACTGCCTGACATGCACCTGTTCGTGGGTCCGACAGAGTTCCAGCACCTCTCGATTCCGGCCCAGGATGGCATGCCCGAGAGTGATGGCCGAAGCCCCATTCGGCAGCGGGACGAGCCACTTCAAAGCCCATCCCACAGCGCCCCCATAGATTTCCACGGCTCCCTGGACATACTGCAGACCGCCGCCGGTCACCAGCACCAGGGGGACCAGGGACAGGGCCAGACAGGTGTTGGGCGAAACCCAGGCGATGCAGGCCAGTCGCCGGACAAGTCGGCTGGAGTTCATCGGGTCATCTCGCACGAAGAAGGCCGGGCTGGGGAGTCCCCCCCGGAACGACACGCGATGGCAATCGGACCGCCCCAGCCGTTCACGATCCGGTCTCCAGACGGTTTTCCTCCATCCCGAGACTGCGCATCTTGCGATACAGATTGGACCGATGCAGTCCCAGACGGTTGGCCGCCTCCGTCATGTTTCCATTGACCCGCTGGATCATCCGGCGGATGAAGCCGATCTGAAACTGATCGGTCGCTTCGCTCAAACCGAGGTCGGTGGCATCGACGGAGGAATCCTGGGCAGGGCCGACCAGGAAGGCGAGATCCTCCGCCCCCACCTCGGCTGCCGGCGCCAGAAATGCAACTCGCTCCATCAGATTGCGCAGTTCCCGAACATTGCCCGGCCAGGCGTGAGACTGAAGACGACCCTGGGCTGCCTCCGACAAATGCAGTCCCCGCCGCCCAGCCTGCCGTGCAAAGCGTTCCAGAAAATGCTCGGCGAGCGGCAGCACATCGGCTGGGCGATCCCGCAACGGGGGAAGGTCTACGGTGACCACGGCGAGACGGTAATACAGGTCCTCCCGGAAGCGTTGTTCCTTGACGGCCCGCGCCAGCTGTCGATTGGTCGCCGCGACAATCCGGACATCCACGCGAATCACACGGTTGCCGCCGACCCGACAGATTTCCCGCTGCTCCAGAGCCCGCAGCAGTTTGACCTGACCAGCGAGGCTCAGCTCCGCCAGTTCGTCGAGGAACAGGGTCCCGCCATCCGCCAGTTCGAATTTCCCTGGCCGCGCCTCGCGCGCATCGGTGAAGGCGCCCTTTTCATGGCCGAACAGCTCACTTTCCAGGAGGTTCTCGGGCAGCGCCCCGCAATTTACCGCGATGAAGGGCTGAGAGCTGCGGGGACCGCGGGCGTGCAGTGCCTGGGCCACCACCTCTTTTCCGGTCCCCGACTCTCCCTGGACCAGCACGGGCAGATCGGTCTGGGCGAGGCGTTCGACGGTCTGTCGCAGCGCAACTATCGCGGGGCTGGCACCGATCAACTGGATCGCGCTTCCCGCATTCTCGGCCTGCAGGCGCTGCTGCCGCAACAGCCGCTCACGCTCACGCACGCTGTCGAGACTCACAAGAGCATGCCGGCCGAGTTCCTGCAAAGCGGCGACATCCAGTCCGTCAAACCGGCCCGCGCGGCGATTGAGGACCTCAAATGCCCCCACCAGATCTCCCGTGCGCGACACCAGAGGTACACAGAGCAGATTCCGCGTGTGGTAACCGGTTGCCTCATCGACCCGGGAATCGAAACGGGGATCGAGAGTGACGTCATCGACCTGCACAACCCGCCTTGTGCGGACGCATTCCCCCGCAATTCCCCGATCATCCGCGATGCGGAGCACCTCTCCATCGACTCCAAGCGCTGGACAGGCCATCAACTCGCGGTTTTCCCGATCCCAAATGAACAGGCTGGCCCGCTCGCAATCGAGGATGGAAGTGGCGGCCTCAGCCAGATGGCGGAGTGCGCTGACGAGGTCAGGCAACGCGATCAGTTCCGTAGCGACCCTGAGGATTTCCCGCAGTCGGCGCAAATGCTCCGCATCGTGCCGCCGGCGATCCAAAATCCGGAGTGCCATCCGCCACGCCGTCAACCTCAACGCAAGATCATGGACGGGAAACTCCGTCACGGTGCCAGGAACCAGAACCGCCAAAACCCAGTCTGAAACAGAGTCCTCCCCGTTTTCCGACTGCCCTACGAGCCAGAGCGTCTGCGCAGCCCCCTTCCACTGCAGCACACAGTGGGCAATCCCGGGGTGATTTCGGAGTGTTTCCAAAGGACTTTTCAGCACCATCTCGGGCGGACGCCGGCCCCACTCGGCGGTCGTCATCCAGGGGGCATCCCATCTCAACACCCCCGCCCAGATCGCGGAAGATTCCGCAGCCAGATCCACGAGCCACTTGCGAAGGAAATCATTGGGATCGGGCAACTCATCTTGTGTACACCCCACGACACAGTCATACCAAATTGGTGTTCCTTCCAGGGTCTGGCGCCCGGACTCCGTCCCGGAAAGCCTAACCAGATCCGAGAGAACCAGCAAATTCGATCCAACAGAACGATTGAGTTCTTCGCTCACCGTCGACACTCCTTGTGCTGACCCGCGACAGGTCTTTGCCACACATCCATCGACATCCGATACTGAGTGATATCAAATCCACAACAGAAATCAAATCATTTTATCGACAATCGAATCCAAGATACTCTGCATAGCCAGAATACCGCACAAAAAATGCCTATAAATAGGGCAATCCAGATCACAAAGCAAGCACGACTCCTCAGTCCGTCGTGCCAAAACGGCTTTCGGTGACAGTCTGTCGCCCACGAACTTGCCCACGCCAGACAGGATCCGGAAGACCATCCCAACAAGCTGCTGCACGGAAATGCCCTGAGACATACACCTCCTCAGCCCGAGCGTTCTAAAAATCATCGACGAAATCAAATTTTTCTGGAAGTTTTCGCGACTTCTGCGTACAAAGTTTGCACTGCGATTTGGTTGGGAGTCATCTTACACGTGTCGCGTTTTGTTTCCGGGGTCTTTCGCTCCCGGTTTTCTCCGTTGCGTTTTGCACGTCTTTGATTCAGGAGTTTCCCCATGCGGATTGTCCGACAACAACCGCGGAGCCATGGAGCGATGCGAAGCTCCATGTCCCGGTCAGGCTTCACCCTCATCGAATTGCTGGTGGTGATTGCGATCATTGGCATTCTCGTCGCATTGCTGCTGCCTGCCGTTCAACAGGCCCGCGAAGCCGCGCGGCGGACCCAGTGCAAGAACAATCTCAAGCAGATTATTCTGGCCACCCACAACTTCCACGACACCTACCGGCAGTTTCCCCCCGGTGCGGTGCAGATGGATGCCAATTGCTCGCACAACATGTACGGTGGGTATTCGGGCATTGGCCTGATGGCGTTCATCCTGCCCTACATGGACAACAGCCCCATCTACCAGCGGATTGACGCCTGGAAGGGTCTCGACCCCGACATGCCCTCTCCCGGCCCCTGCACCAGCACCCGGCCGATTTGGTGGAATTACGACAGCACCTGGGAGATGGCACAGGCCAAGATTCCCGGATATCTCTGTCCCTCGGATCCTCAATTGGGATCGGATCAGTTCTCGGAGTTCTTCGTTCTCCATGGGTTCTGCAATGACTCCAGCACCGAAGGTGCACGCTGCAATCCCTCTGGCGGTGCCGGAACTCTCGGCGGATACATCACCCTCAAGGATTACAACATCGGTCGGACCAACTATCTGGGCGTTGCCGGCGGTGTGGGGATCCTGAAGAACAATTGGCGAAAGTGGAACGGGATCTTCGGCGGCCTGTCGAAGACCACCATGGGTGACATTCATGACGGATCGAGCAATACCTTCGCCTTTGGCGAGGTGACCGGCGGCGACCGTTACAACTACTTCTGGCTGACGCTCGGTGCAATGCCCAGTGCCTGGGGCCCTGGGAAGTGCGATGGGACCAACAATTGGTATCAGTTTGGTTCCTACCACACCGGTGGCATTCACTTTGCCATTGCTGATGGGAGTGTCCGGTTCGTCGGCAACAACATCAACGCTCTGAACTACCGGCGCCACAGCGGCGTGAACGACCAGGAACCCGTTTCGTTCGAGCAGAACTAGTTGATCACGTTTGGAATCGCCAGCGGATCCGTCGTGTGATCCGCTGGCGATCTTGCGCGCATCTGCCCGCACTTCTCGGGCATTTTTGCTTTCCACAGACGAGTCATTTCGCTTCTTCGCGGCACCTCCCGATCCATCTTCGGACACCTGCGATGGAGTGTTTGCAACGAGGTTTACATCATGCGTAGCTGCCGTTGGCCCGTGTTCTTTGGTTTTTTGAGCTGTCTGGTCTTCAGTGGTTGCTCCAAGAGCAACACGGCGGAAATGCCGACGAAAGTCGTTCCCCGGCCCTCGGACGGCCTGAAGATTGGTCAACCAACCGCTCCCGGTGAGACAACCCCTGCTTCTACCAGTGCAGGGGAAAGCACTGCTCCCGATCCCGGTTCGCCGTGACGAATGTTCGCCAGAGACCTGCGGCCTCCCCGCAGGTCGCTTTTTTTGATGCCCCGCCCTGGAGGGAGTGCTCTGTTGGCGTGCATCCGCCTGTCATTGTAAAACGGAAGTGTCTGGATTTGATCTACGGGCAGGATCCACGCCGGTTTCGTTGCTGACCGGGTCTGCCTTGCCGGTCATCGGAAACTCGTCCTGCACGATCCCCGCCGCGTCCGGGTGAATCCTGGGGACTGGTCTTCCCTGGGTGCCAATGTGGATTGTCCCCGAACATGGCATGAACTTCGGTTCTGTGATCGGACTTGAGAATCCACTTGGCCCCCATCGGGCATTCTCGGCTGTTTCCGTTCCTTCCCCCACAAACTCCAGACACCGCTCTCAGGATCCCCGCTTGCCGACGCGGACCCGTGCGACCCGGTGTTTGACCAGAGAGGTCCGTCATGCGTTTGAACTGTTATTGGCCGGCGTTGTTGGGGTTGATGGGCTGCCTTCTGCTCAGTGGCTGTTCCGGGAGCAACGCCGAGTCGGAAATGCCCACCAAGGTCACACCCCGTCCTCCGAATGGACTGCAGGTGGGTCCAGTGACCCCAGATTCGAATCAGGATGCTTCCGCGAGTCAGGGATCCCAAGTGGCTCCTGAAATTGGTTCGCCCTAAAGGGTGTTCGGCGGCAGACCTGCGGGATGCCCACAGGTCTGTTTGTTGGACTTCGCCGACGTGACACAACCTTCCTGCTCGCCTCTCCACCCCTCCGGATCCCTACAATGCGTGATCTCAGCACTTTTGGTGAGTCTGCCCGACAAATGGGTTACGGTCAGTCAATCGGCGAGACGCAAAATCGTCCGCCGACTGTCGCTCGGCGTCCCGGTCAAGTGCAAGGTTTGCTTTCCTTCCTGCTCTCCCTGGTTCGAGTGCTGGTTGTCTTGATGCCCTGCTGCGGCAGTTCGCCAGGCAACTCCGCTCAACTGCCCGCAAAGTTTACCCCTCGTCCATACAGTTCCGATCCTGGTCCCCACTCAAACCTGACCTCAGCGAACATGTTCGCTGACCGTGCGGACAATTCTTTCGCTCCCGAACCCGCTTCTCCTTGAGAAGTTCTCTTGCTGCCACGGGCGGGCACCGCAACACGATCCGATACGCTCTTTTGTGAATCGGCGGTTTTCGTCTTGGTGGGCCCGTGCTCGGCGTCCCGCCACCCATCTCTCGTCGTGTGGAATGATTGGTCCCGCTGAACCAGCCCGGCCCCGATCGTCTGGTCCCCAGGAACCGAGTTCGCGGAATTCTTCCGTTTCCAGGGCTGCAGCCCGCATTGCGCGGGGCCGCACCTTCGGCTCCTTGGGTTTCATTCGGAAGCGGAACCTTGGGGCACCTCGGTTTCGACCAGATTCCACTGCTTTCGGCCCACTCCGTGAACTCCCGCCCCCAACTTGCCAGCGGAGGCCCCGGGGGCGCACTCAACCCGAGTCGGCCGTCAAAACAGGCGTTTTTGCTTCTCGACGGAATCGGGATCGGGAACGGCCAGCCTCAACTGCTGATAGGCCTCGGCCGTGGCAATTCGTCCCCGGGGACTCCGCTGCAGCAGACCGCACCGCAGCAGGAAGGGCTCGACTTCATCCTCCAGCGTATCGGCGGCGAGATTCATGCTGTGGGCGATCGCCTGCACACCCGCCGGCCCGCCGCCAAACACGCGAATCAACGTTTCCAGGTACCGCCGGTCTTGCCGATCCAGTCCCAGATCGTCCACTTCCCGCCGGGCCAGTGCTTCCTGCGCCAACGCCGTGGTGATTTCCCCCTCGGCCTCGCTATCCACAAAGTCGCGGGTCCAGCGGAGCAGGTTGTTGGCAATTCGCGGCGTTCCCCGACTGCGCCGGGCGATCTCGACCGAGGCCTCTTCACTGATCTTCGTATGCAGCTTGCGGGCATTCCGTCGCACAATGTCGGCCAATTCCTCGATCGTGTAGAAGTCGAGGTGCTCCCGATTCACAAACCGGTCACGCAAAGGAGCAGTCAACATGCCCGAACGGGTCGTGGCCCCAATCACCGTAAATTGCTTGAGCCGCATGTTGATGGTCCGGGCGTTCAACCCCTCCCCCAGGGAGATGTCGACCCGGAAATCCTCCATCACCGGGTAGATGAACTCCTCAACCGTGTGCGGCAGGCGATGGATCTCATCGATGAACAGAATCGAGCCATAGCTGGCGTTCGTGAGATAGGGGAGCAGGTCCTTGGGAGCCGACAACACCGGACCGGACGTGATCTGGCATTCTGTTCCCAGTTCTCGGGGCAAGACCGTGGCGAACGTGGTCTTGCCGAGACCCGGGGGGCCGTCCAACAGCAGATGCCCCAGCGGTTCTTTGCGCTTGCGGGCGGCGTTCAGCATGATCTTCAGCCGCTCCACCACGGCCCGCTGTCCCACGACGTCATCGAGTCGCTGGGGACGCAGTTCTTCATCCAGCCGTTCCTGCTCGTTGTCCCCTCCCCCCAGGGTGAAGGCGGGGGTGTGAGGGGGCTTGGGAGGTTCGCCCGCAGATCCTCCAATGACCGGCTGTCGCACCATGATCTTCGAATTGCTTGCTCGCGAGGAGTCGAGACGACCCGGGAAACGTGACGGAGTTGCCCCCCCATCCACACGGGGCATCATCCAGGGAATTCCCCGGATGTCTTAATTGTAACAGGTTCTCCCCAAGGCTGCCGACCGGACCACACCGCACGCCGCAGACCCTGCGGATCACTTCGGGGGAGGAAAGTCGGGGAGAGAATCCGACGGGAGATGCAGGTCGATCTTCTCGTGGGTGGTATACAGCCGGAATTGCCGGCCATCATGAACCCAGAGGCCGCTCGACTTGTTGTCAGCCTCGGGAAACAACGGGTTCCCAGGATACTTTTTCCAGGTCACCAGGTCCCGCGACACCGCGAGATTGGTCGTCCACAACCGGGGACGTTCGGGAGTCCGCGTCCCGTGATAAATTGCGAAAAAACGCCCTTCGTACTCGATCACCTGGTTGAGTGCCAGCATTTGAGTGTCATACGGCTCGGGCCCCCGTGCCAGAACAGGCTCATCCCGTACGTTGGTCCAGACCTTCAAATCCGGAGAACGGGCCAGCCAGATCCCGGCATCCTGCCGCTCGTACAGCAGGTTCCAGCCTGCGGCTGTCCGAAGGACGGTCGGGGTACCCAACGGCCCCGGGGGGACCGGAGTGCCATCGGCCTGCCGTACATCCAGACTCCCCTGGCGGGTCCAGTTCACCCCATCGGGAGACTTGAACCAATGCGGCACATCGTCGGGCCCTTCGGCGAAGAGATACCACTGATCTCCCTCATGGACCACGCAGACATCCTCAATCCAATGCTCGGCCAGCAGGGGATTGCCCGGATGCCGAATCCATTCGATTCCGTCCCGGGACGTGGCATAACCCAGATGCACGGGATGCCCGCGCGTGCCGTCGTAACCGGTGTACCAGAGCCGCCACAGATCCCCTTCCCGCAGGATGAATCCCCGCTCCCGGATCTTGACCTCCCAGGTTCCCTCACCGGCGGCGGAGAAGACCGGATTGCGGGGATGAGGCCGGAACTTCGTCAGCTCCAGAGGAAACAGTTCCTGCGCTGAGCAGATCGCCTGTCCCCAGACGAGCCCCACAGCCAACAACAGGACGAACGCCCGGCCAATCTGGCCGGGCACCCGAGCGTGCCATCTGACCGAAAACACTGCCATCACAGGAACCTTGTCTCTGCGGAAACTCAGGCGGTTTGCCGCCGGGCCATCAAGTCTTCAATTTCCTCCGCCTCAATGGGAATGTCGGCCATCAGGTCGATCGGCTCCCCATCGGTGACGAGGATGTCATTCTCCAATCGGACCCCAAATCCCTCTTCGCGAATGTAGAGTGCCGGTTCACAGGTCAGAACCCAGCCCGGAGCGATGGGGGCCCGCGGGAAACCGACATCATGCACATCCAGTCCCAGGGGATGGGCCACGCCGTGCATGAAGTACTTCTTCAGCAGCGGGTTCTCGGGATCCTGCCGGGCGACATCCTCCGCCTTGAGCAATCCGAGCGAGAGCAGTTCCTGCTCAGCCAGACGTTCGGTCTCCAACCGCAGATCGCGGGTGGTCTTACCAGGCCGCATCTGGCTGCGGACGCCCCGAAAAATCCTCAGTACGGCGTCGTACACCGCCCTCTGCCGGGGGGTGAACCGTCCCGAAACCGGAATCGTCCGGGTCAGATCCGAGGCGTACTGACCATAGGCCGCCGCGACGTCCAGCAACAGCAGCTGGCCCTCCTGGCAGACCTGATCATTCACGTTGTAATGGAGCACGCAATTGTTGACTCCGGTGGCGATGATCGGGTTGTAGGCCCAGGTGGCGCGATGGCGGGTGAACTCGTGGATCAGTTCAGCCTCAACCTCGCATTCGTTGACCCCGGGCTTCACGAACGACAGGAGCCGACGGAACCCCTGGCCGGTGATCTGGCACGCCTTGCGGATCAGCTCAATCTCCTGGGGCTGCTTCACAACCCGCAGGGCGTGCATCAGTCGGGCCAGGCGATGGTACTGATGGAGCGGATACTTTCTCTGGCACTCGCGGGTGAATCGCCATTCACGGGTCTCAACCTCGTCGACCGCCCGGGCATGCTCATTCGAATTCAGGAAGACATGCTCACTCTCGCACATCAGCTGGCGGAAGACAGTCGGGAAATCAGACAGCCACTTGATCGTGCGGATTCCCGAAATCTGCGTTCCTTCCCCCTTCGAAAGCTTGTGTCCTTCCCAGATCAGGGCCAATTCATTGGGCTCCCTCAGGAAGAGGATCTCGCGGTTCCGCTCTTCGAAGGCGTCCGGAGCAATCACCAAAATCGACTCTTCCTGCAGAATACCGGTCAGATAGTACAGGTCGGCATTCTGGAAATGCGGCAGCGATCCATCGGCATTCGTGGGAAGAATGTCATTCGAATGAACCACGGCCACCGAGTTCGCGGGCAACAGACCACGCAGCCGGTTGCGGTTGGAAATGAACAGATTGGAATCGGTCGGAATGGGCTTCATGGTGTCACGGGAAAAGAGGAGCGACAGGTGGGGCTGGCGATGAGGGGTGACTGCGACGTCACGCGGAGCGTCCGCTGCGGTTGCGGCGGATGAAACTCCGCACTGCGGCACACTCAACTGAGAATTGGTTCGATCACCTTGCCGCCGATGTCGGTAAGCCGGAAATCGCGTCCCTGGAACCGATACGTCAGCTTCAGGTGGTCGATTCCCAACAGGTGCAGGATCGTGGCGTGGATGTCGTTCACATGGGTCCGGTTCTCGACGGCGTGGTAGCCCAGTTCGTCGGTCGCCCCGTAGGCCATGCCGCCGCGGATCCCGCCGCCGGCCAGCCACATGGTGAACCCCGCGAGGTGGTGATCCCTCCCATCTCCCTGCGCCATGGGAGTCCGTCCGAACTCGCTGCCGAAGACGATCAGCGTTTCGTCGAGCATCCCCCGCTGCTTCAGATCGGTGATCAGCGCGGCCGCTCCGCGGTCGACTTCCGCCGCCGTTCCCTGCGAGTGCGCCTTCACCGCCCCGTGATGGTCCCAATCGCGATGGTAGAGCTGGATGAACCGGCTCCCGCGCTCGGCCAGGCGACGGGCGAGCAGGCAGTTCGCGGCAAATGATCCATCCCCTCCCTTCGTCCCATACAGGTCGAAAATATGGGCCGGTTCCTGCGACAGATCCATCAGATCGGGAACCCCCGCCTGCATCTTGAATGCCATCTCGTACTGCGCGATGCGGGTGGCGATCTCGGGATCATCCAGCTGTTCATTCGCCAGCCGATTCACCGCATTGAGGGTGGACACCAGGTCGGACTGGCGCTCCCGGCTCACTCCCGCCGGATTCCCCACGTAGAGCACCGGATCTCCCTTGCTGCGGAACTCGACTCCCTGGAACCGGCTGGGAAGGAACCCCGAGTGCCACTGGCGGGCGGCGATCGGCTGCTTCTGTCCGAAATTGCCCGTGGAAACCATTACCACAAAGCCAGGCAGGCTGTCGGCCTCACTCCCCAGTCCGTACAGCAGCCAGGCCCCCATCGACGGACGCCCGGGAATCATCGTCCCGGTGTTCATGAAGGTGTGGGCGGGATCGTGATTGATCGCCTCGGTATACATCGACCGCACCAGGCACATGTGATCGGCCGCATGCTTCCCCAATTCGGGCCAGATGGAACTGAACTCCAGCCCCGACTGTCCGTACTTCACGAAGTCATGCTGGGGCGCGAAACAATTCAGCTTCGCTCCCTGGAGTTGGGCGATCTGCTGCCCCTTGGTAATCGACTCGGGCATCGGCTGCCCGTGCAATTCCTTCAGCTTGGGCTTGGGATCCCAGGTCTCGAGGTGACTCATCCCCCCCGCCATGTACAGCCAGATCACCCGCTTGATCTTCGGGGTATGGTGCAGTTGCGTGATGATTCCCCGGCGATGCTCGGGAACCGCCTCCGCCGCGCTCACCCGCGAGAGCGCATCCCGCTGCAACAACTGCCCGAGAGCCAATCCCCCCAGGCCGCTGGATGCATGACCAAGGAATGTCCGCCGCGAGCGAATCGAACTGAGTGGTGTCACCATGATCCAAACGGCAAAGAGAAGTCTTGAACGACCGGGCGGTCAAAAACCGACAGCGGCACGGGGCAGGGGTCAATTCCGGGTGATGGTCTCGTGCAGATTCAGCAAGACCCGGGTCACCGAGGTCCAGGCGGCCAATTCCACGGGATCCAGCGGAGTGGGGCTGGGAGAGGTCCCCACGCTGACCAGCTTGCGGGCCGCCTCAGGATCGGCACGGTACTCGGCCAGATGCTTCTCCAGCAGGGGCAGCAACAGCTGCTCTTCCTCGGGGCGCGGAGCGCGAGACAGGGCGCGGCGGTAGGCATACGCCAGCCGTTCCGCCGGAGTGGCCCCGCCCGCGGTCAGCACTTTCTCGGCAAACACGCGGGCTGCCTCGACGTAAATCGGGTCATTCAGCAACACCAGAGACTGCAACGGCGTGTTCGACCGGACCCGGTCCGCCGTGCACTCCTCGCGGCTGGGGGCGTCGAAGGCCAGCAGACTGGGATGCAGATACTGCCGCTGCCAGTGCGTGTAGAGCCCGCGCCGGAAAAGGTCGTCTCCCGCGCTGTTCTGCCACTCGCGCATCGGGAAATTCAGGTACGCCCAATATCCCGGCGGCTGGTAGGGATTCGCATTGCGGCCGCCAATCTTCGGATTGAGCAGTCCGCTGATCGCGAGGGCATTGTCGCGGACCAGCTCGGCATCGAGGCGGAACCGCCCCTGGTGTGACAGCCACTTGTTGAAAGGATCCTTCTCACGCTGCTGCGGAGTGGGAATGGCACTCTGCAGGTAGGTCCCCGAAGTGACCATCGTCCGGATCAGCCGTTTTAGATCCCAGCCCGAGTCGATCAGTCCTGCAGCAAGATAGTCGAGCAGCTCCGGATGACTGGGGGGATCGCCCTGAGCGCCAACATCCTCCAGCTTGCGCGACAGGCCAGCCCCGAAATACTGCTTCCAGAGCCGATTGACAAGCACCCGGCTGGTCAGCGGATTCTGTGGCGAGACCACCCATTTGGCCAGATCCAACCGAGTCAGACGGCGCTCGGCGCTCGAGGCTCCCCCCAAAGCCGCGGGGAGCCCGGGCTGCACCACGTCTCCGGTCTCGTCCATCCAATTGCCGCGACCCAACACCCGCACCATGCGCGGCTCCACAGCCACGGTGACCAGGGTGATCCGAATCTGGCGATTCAATTCATCCCGCTGTTTCTGCAGGTTCGCCAATCGCTCACGTACTGGCTGCAGTTCCGGGGCGATGGTGCGGTAGTAGGCGGCCAGCTCCGCTTTCTGCTGGTCATTGCGATCGGCCGCCGCGACCTCCAGCAGATCGCGAACATTCCGCGGCAGCCCTGTGCCGTCGGCCTTCACCGGACGGGGGGCGGTGGTTGCCAGCAGCCGGAATCGGCCCAGCAGGTGTCCCGGATTGGGGTGATTCTGCCGCAACTCGACCGACAGGGTCTCCCCCTCGGCCAACTGCAGGTCCGACTTCAATTCCATGACGGCATGATTCGCTCGCCCCGCCTCATCGAGGATGGCCCAGCCCCAGTCAGCACCGCGTGCATCGCCATCAATCACACTGGCCGCAGACCAGGCCTTGTCGGGATGCTTCTCGGCATGAGACTTTTGTTCGTGGGAGGCTGTCGCATTCTGCAGTTCCACGATTGCCGGCTCGGCCCCTTCCCGATGCCGGCGCAACACCAGTTCCGTCAACACGAAATTCCCGTTGTCGGCCCGTCCCGGTCCCTTGGCGGGGAGCGAATCGTCGGGCAGAACCTCCAACCGCAAGGCGGTTGTCCCCGCGGGAATCTTTGGAATTGCCAGCGTGTATGTATCGGTCGCGGGCCGGTTGCCTCCCGCCAGCACCGAGTGGTCCTCCAGAATCTTCAAGTCCGCCTTCTCGCGGGACTGCGCACTGGCGATGGACAGTGGCTGCCAGACCACTTTCGACACCTGGCGCGCCTCCCAGTCGGTCTGGCCGGCGGCCAGTTCGGGAGTGGGCTGATCCAGCTGCGCTTTCCCCTTCGCCAGTTCTCCATCCAGCCGACTCCATTCCCGCTCCTGATCGGGTTCGGGAACAGGCATCGAGCTGCCCCAGGCCCCTGTCTGGTCAGAACCGGAATACAGCCCCCGCTCCTGAATGTCGGCGAAAAACGCCTCAAACTGGTAGAACTCGCGGGTGGTGAACGGGTCAAACTTGTGATCGTGGCATTCACAGCAACCGAGAGTCACTCCCAGCCAGGCACCGCTGACATTGCGCACCCGCTCGGCGATGTACTTGGCGAGGTACTCCTTGTCTTGCACACCCCCTTCGGCACTCATCATCCCCAGCCGGTTGTAGCCCGCGGCGATCTTCTGCGCACGAGTGCTGTTGGGGAGCAGATCGCCGGCGAGTTGCTCAATGGTGAACTGGTCAAACGGCAGATTGGCGTTGAAGCTGTCGATGACATAGTCCCGGTAGGGGGTGACACTCATCGGCTGATCGCCGTGATACCCCACGCTGTCGGCATACCTAACCAGGTCGAGCCAGAACATGGCCATCCGCTCGCCAAAGTGGCGAGATTCCAACAGCTGATCGACCACGCGCTCGTAGGCTTCCGGCGATTGATCGCGCAGGAAACTCTCAACCTCTTCGGGTTTGGGAGGGAGCCCGACAAGATCAAAGTACACGCGCCTCAGCAGTGTGATCTTGTCGGCCGCGGGGGCGTGATCAAGGCCCTGGCTGGCGAGACCGGCCAGGATGAACTGATCAATCCCGTTCCGTACAAACTGCGGATCCGCGGCGGCCGGGGGAACCGGCCGCCGTATCGGCAGAAAGGCCCAGTGCCCCTCCCACTTCGCCCCGGCATCAATCCACCGTTTCAGCAGATCGACCTGAGCCGGCGTGAGCGTCTTGCCACTCTCGGGCGGCGGCATCACTTCCGACGGTTCGCGGGAGACGATCCGGGTCATCAGTTCGCTTTGGTCGCTGTGGCCGGGAACAATGGCCCGCGCTCCGGATTCCAGTGCCTGGCGGGCTTCGTCTTCGACATCCAGCCGCAATCCCGCCTGCCGTTTACGGGCATCGGGGCCGTGACAGGCGAAGCAGTTGTCGGAGAGGATGGGACGAATGTCCCGATTGAACTCGATCCCTGGCTCGGCCGCTCCGAGCCGGGATTCGACCAGTCCCAGCAGCGCCACCAGAAGGGCGATGGAGAACTGGGGGCGAGTCCGTCCCCAAAACCCGGGTTGCAGAAGAGACATGCGCTCGGATCCTGGCAAATTGAGTTGGGAGACCGGAATCAATTCCGGTGGCCAGCCGGGACGGCGAACCGTCCCGAGTCGCGTCCTGCAGGTTTATCACTGCCCGGCGGGACGGTCAAACCCACCCGGCTTCTGGCGGCAAGTTCCGCGGCCCAAGTGAGCCGCTCTTCACACCGACCGTCGGGCCGTTGGGTCACCAGCCAAGAAAAAACGCCGGGGGAAGGTGAACCCATCCCCCGGCGTGCTGCTCTGGACGCGGAATGAACGTCGGTTATTCGAGGATCATTTCCTTGACGGTCATACCACCCGGAATCATGGGCAACACGTGTTCCTGGTAGGGACAGATGATGTCGAGCAGGAATGGGCCGGGGGCGTTGATCATCTCTTCGATGGCGGCGGGCAGTTCTTTCTTCGACCGCACCTGACGCGCGGGAATGCCGTAGCCCGCCGCAATCTGAACGAAGTTGGGGTACGTCTCGCCGATCTTCCCGCTCCCCTGTCCCACCGCCTCGGGGTGATCGATAGGCCCCAGGTAGGTGTGGGCGCGATTCCCGGCGTGGAACCTGTCTTCCCACTGAACAACCATTCCCAGGTGCTGATTGTTCAGCACGAACATCTTCACGGGCAGTTTTTCGCACACCAACGTGGCCATTTCCTGGATGTTCATCTGGAACGAGCCATCGCCATCGATGTCGATACTGAGCGCATTGGGATGGGCCGCCTGGACTCCCATGGCCGACGGCAGACCAAACCCCATTGCCCCCAATCCCGAACTGCTCATCCACTGGCGGGGACGATCGAACTTGTAGAACTGGGCCGCCCACATCTGGTGCTGACCGACCCCGACCGAGATGTAGGTCTCGCGATTCGCGGTGAGGCGATGCAGTTCCTGAATGGCATACTGGGGCAGAATCTGGTCGTTCCCCGGATCCTTGTAGGTGAGGGGGTGTTTCGACTTCCACTGCTTCAGCTGGGCCCACCAATCCTGCATCTCAGGCAAATCGCCGTCGGTCACCGCCTGGTTCAGGGCGGCCAGCACGTCGCGGAGATCCGCAATGATGGGAATGTGGGCTTCTTTGTTCTTGTGGATCTCGGCCGGGTCGGAATCGACGTGCACCACCTTGCCGCGCACTGCGAACTCCGAGATCTTTCCCGTCACCCGGTCATCGAACCGGACACCAAACGCCAGCAGCAGATCGGCGTCGTTGATGGCGTAGTTGGCATAGACCGTGCCGTGCATCCCCAGCATGTCGAGGGACTGCGGATCGGAGCCGGGAAACGCCCCCAAGCCCATCAGCGTCATCGTGACGGGAATTCCGGTCCGCTTGGCGAACCTGGTCAGCTCTTCAGCCGCTCCGGAATTGATCGCACCGCCACCGGCGTAAATGATCGGCTTGCGGGACCGCTTGATCGCCGCCAACACCTGGCGAATCTGCGCGGGGTTGACCGGCCTCGGCTCGGGGTGATAGCCCGGCAGCCGCATTGCGGGGTCGTAATTGACCTCTTCCGATGTCTTCTCCAGCTGGACATCCTTGGGAAAGTCGACCAGCACCGGTCCGGGTCGACCACTGCGGGCGACGTAGAACGCCTCTTTGATCACCCGGGGAACATCTTCAAACCGGGTAATCAGATAATGGTGCTTGGTGATCGCCCGGCAGACTTCCACAATGGGAGTCTCCTGGAAGGCATCCGTCCCAATGAACTTTCGCGACACCTGACCGGTAATCGCCACCAGCGGGATGCTGTCCATCTTGGCGTCGGCCAGGCCGGTCACCAGATTCGTCGCACCGGGCCCGCTTGTGGCCATGCAGACCCCCACCTTGCCGGTCGACCGGGCATAACCTTCGGCAGCAAACACGCCACCCTGTTCGTGCCGCGGCAGAATGGTCCGGATCTCGTTCCGGCGGAAGGTCAGGGCCTGATGCAGCGGCATGCTGGCCCCACCCGGATAGGCGAAGACCGTGTCTACCCCCTGCCGAATCATGGCCTCTACCAGAATATCGGCCCCGTTGATCACGGTCTGGGACTTGCGGGAGACGGCTTCAGTAGACACGGGCAGTTCTCGAACCAAGAAGGAAACTGGAGAATGACGGAGTGAACTGGTTCTCAGACCAACGCTGTTCCGGTCGGCAATCGCCACGTCGCGGAAACAGACAACCACTCCGCATGGAGGAGATCTTTTTTGAAGTATAACTCAAAGACAGACCCCGCGCAAGGGATTCCCTCGGTCCGATCTGCCGGTCACCGATCGCCCATACGGCAGGGGATCGATCTCAACCGGCAGGGATTTCGCCTTTCTCAGCCACAGTCCATCGTCTCCTCACAGCCGACTGCTGGCTGGCAGACCGGACGGGTTCGGTTTGGCGGCAGCCAGCGGCTCAGAGCACCTTCTTGAGTTCGACAATAAACCGCAGCGTGGCGTTGGGGGGAATCGGACCGGTCCCGCGAGAGCCATAACCCAGCTTGGAAGGGATGACGAGTTCGATCATGCCCCCCTCGGCACAATAGGGAATCCCTTCCTGCCAACCCGGAACCACTCCATTCAGAGGAAACGTCGTCGGTTTCCCCCGCTTGTAGCTGCTGTCGAACTCGGTTCCGCTAGTCAACCAGCCCCGGTAGTGTGCTTCCACCTTGTTGAGAACTGTGGGTTTCTTTCCCTCTCCCTTCCGCAGAATCCGGTACTTCAAACCACTGGCGGTGGTGGTGAATTCGCGGGGGGCGTCCTCGTCGATGGGACCGGCACCAGCGGGAAGCTTCGGAAAGTCGACCGGCCCGTCGAACTCGGAATCCAGTTCGGGCTTCGCCTGAGCTGAGGGGGCGACGGGGACTGGCATTTTCTCAGAGACCGGGGGCGTCGGGGCACAGCCTCCCAGAAGACCCGCCACCGCCAAGGCGCCCGACAGAATCTCCGGCCGTTGCAATTTGAAACTCATGCTGACTCGCCCCTCAAAACACAGCTCGAAACCAGAAGAACTTCGCCTCGGCCCCCCTCTGGGGACCGAACTGCGAGAAGAATAGACAGACACTCCGCTCACATCAACGGCCGGAACGCGCTCCCCATTTCGGCCCGCATACGGTCTGGCAGAACCCCTACCCGCTTGAAAAGTGAGCTAAAATCCATCACCAGTGATGGCGACAAAGGCCCCCGTGCACTGCCTTTACAATTCGGCTCGGACCTTGCTAAATGCATAGGTGTCCAGCCTCCTCCCGCGACGAGGCGGTGTGTCAGGGGCACTTTGGATCAGGATACCGATGGCGGAATCCTGAGGGGAAAATTCGGGTCGAAGGTTGGTTCGACGACCCCACTTTCCCAGACGATCCACGATTCAATTCCCGATTTTCTTCTTGTCACGGAGTTCAGTAGTCATGAGTCCAGCAGGCACTGAGCTGATGATTGAGGCCCAGGGGCTGTGCAAGTACTACGGGCAGTTTGCGGCCATCGACAACGTCTCGTTCTCGATTCCCGCCGGGCAGGTGACGGCCTTTCTCGGGCCCAATGGTGCCGGCAAGTCGACCACCATGAAGATCCTGACCGGGTTTTTGTCGGCAACCAAAGGAACCGCCCGCATCGGTGGTTTTGATGTCTATCGGGACCGGATCGCGGCCGCCCAATTGATCGGCTATCTGCCGGAGAATGGCCCGCTCTACCTCGAGATGACGCCCAAGGCCCTGCTGAACTACCTCGGGGCGGCGCGAGACCTTTCCGGAGCCCACTTGCGTGAGCGGCTGAATTACGTCGCCGAACGCTGCTCTTTGACACAGGTCTGGGGGAAGGCGATCGGAAAGCTCTCGCGCGGCTATCGCCAGCGGGTGGGGATGGCCCAGGCGTTGCTGCACGATCCCCGCATCCTCATTCTGGACGAACCGACGGCGGGTCTCGATCCCAACCAGGTGCATGATGTCCGCGAACTGATCCGCGATCTGGGCAAATCGAAAACAATCCTGCTTTCGACCCACATTCTGCAGGAGGTGCGGGCCGTCGCGAATCGCGTCATTCTGGTCAATGAAGGCCGGTTGGTGCTGGACGGGACGGTGTCTGACCTCGGCCCGAACGAGGAGGAAATGGAAGCCCGTTTCCGTCATTTGACCCGGCGCAAAGTCGCCTGAGCCGCCGGTTCCGCCGGCCGGCCCCCCCGCCGCCAGTCCCCTGTCGGCGAGACGAGTACTTCTCCCCCCACTTTGTTGTCGTCCCCATCTCTCGGAGAACTGACCCATGAAACTGCGCACGCATGTCATTTGGGCCGTGTTCAAACGCAATTTCCTCAGCTACTTTTCCGGCCCGCTGGGGTATGTGTTCATCGTCTTCTTCGTGGCGATTGGCTCGTTTTTCGCATTCAACAGCGACTTTTTCGCCAACAATCTGGCGAACCTCAGCCAATTGAATGAAGTGTTCCCGCTGTTGCTGTTGCTGTTTATCCCGGCGATCAGCATGACCGCCTGGTCCGAAGAACGGAAACAGGGCACCGACGAGTTGCTGTTCACGCTCCCCGCGACAGACCTCGAGATCGTCCTCGGCAAATATCTGGCGGTCCTTGGAGTGTATACCGTCGCGCTGGCATTCTCGCTGTCGCATCTGGTGGTCCTGACGTTCCTCGGTGGCTTTGACGCTGGCCAGATGCTGGCGACCTACATTGGCTACTGGCTGATGGGGGCGGCCCTGCTGAGTGCCGGGATGGTCGCTTCGATCCTCACCAGCAGCGCCACGGTGGCCTACATTCTGGGGGTCATTTTGTGTGCGATTCCCGTGATGATCGACCGCATCGCACCGGGCAACCGCCTGCTGCAGGGCTTGTCGGTCCAGGAACAGTTCCGTGATTTTGGCCTGGGAATGCTGCCCCTGTCGGGGATCCTGTATTTCCTGTCGCTGACGATCTTCATGCTCTATCTGAACATGGTTCTGGTCAGCCGACGGCACTGGAAGGGTGGACCGCATGGCACCCAGATGGGAACGCATTTCCTGATCCGCTCGGCCGCTCTGGCGATCGGTCTGATTGGCTTGAATGCGGCCTTCGCCCGCGCCACAACGCGGGTCGATCTGACCAGTGAGAAGCTCTACACGCTGGCCCCAGCCACCCGGAAGGTGATCGAGTCGGTCCCCAAAGATCGGCCCATTCTCATCCAGGCGTTCATCAGTCCCGAGGTTCCCCGCGAGCTGGCTCAATCCCGCACGTCGCTGGTGGGCTTGCTGCGGCAGCTCGACCAGTTGGGTGGGGATAATGTCCGCGTCCGAATGGTCAGCACCGAGAAGTACACCGCTTCAGCTGATGAAGCGAAGCGTTATGGGGTCGAACCCCAGGAAGTGCAGACGATGGTCGGCGGGAAATGGACCCGCGACGACGTCTTCCTCGGCACGGTGGTGACCGGTTCCGTCGACGACCAGGTGATCATTCCCTTCTTCGACAAGGGAACTCCCGTTGAGTACGAGCTGACACGGGCCGTCCGGACTGTGGCGGCTGGCAGCCGGAAGAAGGTCGGCATCCTGAAGACCGATGCCCAACTGACCGGGGGCTTCGACATGCAGGCCTTCCGGCAACTGCCCGAATGGCGCATCGTGCAGGATCTCAAGAAGCAATATGAGGTTGTCGCCGTCGGACCAGATGAACTAGCCAGCCGCAAGGATCTCGACGTGTTGCTGGCGGTCATGCCCTCCTCGCTGACCGATCAGGAACTCGACAGCCTGGTGAGCTATGTGGAGGAGGGGCGTCCCACCCTGATAGTGGATGATCCGTTCCCCCGGTTTCATCCGCAATTGGCTCCGCGGAATCCCAAACCCAAACCGGGAGGGAACAATCCCTTCGGAGGCGGCCCGCCGCCGCAGCCGAAAGCCGACATCAGCCGATTGACCAACGTGCTGGAGATTGCCTGGAATTCGGGAGAATCGATCTGGGACCGCTACGACGCCCATCCCGAACTGAAAGACCTCTTCGATGCCTGGCAGTTGTACAACGTCGTCTACATCACCCCGTCGAATCAGGCTCGCGATGCATTCAGCCGGAATGACAAGATCACGACGGGCCTGCAGGAGATGATGCTCTTCTACCCGGGGAAGATTCAGCCCCGGGCGGGAATGAAAGCCAGTTTCGAGCCGCTGCTGAGGGCGAGTCCCCAGTGCCGTTCGTATGAGTGGGACGAGTATGTCCGGGGTGGATTCATGGGGATGATGGAAATCCTCAGCCCACCCGACAAGGATCCCGCGGACGATATCAAGGCCCCGGTGATCGCGGCCCACATCAAGGGTGGGGGCAAGGAGGGGGCCGGCAAGCCTCTGAATGTCGTGTTCGTGGCCGACATGGACATGATCTCGAATGAGTTCTTCTTCATCCGCGACAAGGAGTGGCAGGACCTGAAGCTGGACAATATCGCCTTCATTCTGAATGCGATTGATGACCTGGCGGGCGATGACGCCTTCATCGACCTGCGCGGGCGTCGCCCCCAGCACCGCACACTGACCACCGTCGAATCGAGTGTCAGGGAGTTCAAGGATCAGGAAGCCAAGGCCTCCGAGAAGGCCGAGCGGGACGCCAAGAAGGAGTTGGATTCGGTCGCGGCCGCCCTGCAGAAAAAGATCGACGAGATCGAAGAGCGGACCGACCTGGATCCCCGGCAGAAGCAGATCCAGAAGCGGATCGCCGAAGAAGACAAGATTCGCGAAAACGATGTGCGGAAGGCGGTCATCGAGAACGAGAAAAACAAGACCATCAAGGGACTGAAGGACCAGACCCAGCGGGAAGTCAACCGGATCACCGGTTTCTTCCGGGCGCTGGCGTTCTTCCTTCCGCCGATTCCCCCTCTGCTGCTGGGACTGTTTGTCTACCTGCGGCGGATGCTCGATGAGCGCCAGGGAATGAATCCTGACCGACTGGTGGGGCGGTAGCCAGCCCCATCACTCCAACGATCGGCCACCATACGTGGTCTTGTTCCAGATCTCACCTACATTCCGTCTCCCCGACGGCCTGATCATTCGCAGAGGAACTGCAGCATGTCTGAAACCGCTCGCAGCCTGTCTTTTGTCGTTGCCGCTCTCGCCATGGCGGGGGTCGCCTGGTTTGTCCGTCCCCCCGACAATCTCACCCCGGAGGAGATGCGGAGTGCCAAGCTGAACACTCCGTTCTACCCCGATTTCAAAGATCCGAACGAACCCACCTCCATCCAGGTCGTGGGGTTCAACGAAGAACAGGCGGTGTCCCGGATCTTCGCAGTGGAATTGAAGGATGGTCTCTGGCGATTACCGTCTTACAACAATTATCCCGCCGACGGTGCCGACCGTCTCGCGAAAACCGCCACCTCTCTGATCGGTGTCGTCCGTGAGGAATTCATTCCCGGAGGAGAAACCCAGCATGAAGTCTTCGGTGTGGTGGATCCGCTCGAAAAGGATTCGACCAAGCTCAAGGGGCGCGGACAGCGGGTCACCCTCGCCAAAGATGGCGGCGTCCTGCTGGATCTGATCATCGGCAAACAGGTCCGCGAACGTCCAGGTCACCGCTACTTGCGGCGTCCCGACGAAAAGTCGGTCTATGTTGCCAAAATCAATCCCGACCTGTCGACGAAGTTTGCCGACTGGGTGGAAACCAATCTTCTGAAGCTGTCGCGCGACGAATTGACCTCGGTCGAGATCGACAACTACTCGATTGAAGAAGGAAACGACGGTCTGGCCCGGATCGTGCCGGGAGATGTCGTCCGCCTCAGCCATGAAAAGTCGTTTGACCCCTGGAAGCTGGATGGACTTGATGATCCCGAGAAAGAGGTCGATTCCACCAAGACCAATGAACTGGTCAACGCCCTGGTCGATTTGAAACTGACAGGCGTCCGTCCCAAACCCCCGGGACTCAATGCCGATTTGACCATCGACCGGAAGATCGTCAAACAAAAGGCGCAGCTCACCCTGCTGGCGAACGAAATGTCTTCCAAGGGGTTCGTTCCCGGGCCGGGCAAGACCGAGGAAGATCCAGACCGCCTCTACAGCAAACTGGGCGAAGTCCGTCTCGCCTCCAACAAGGGGCTCGCCTACACACTCCGGTTTGGCGAGGTCTTCAACGGCTCCGAATCGGAGATTGAGTCGGGGGTCGAGGACAAAAAAGAGACCAAGGAAGGGGAACAGCCCAAGTCGGAGGAACCCAAGAGCAGCCGTTACCTGCTGGTCTCGGTCGCCTTTGATGAATCGTTGCTCGGCCCCAAGCCCGAGAAACCCGAACCTCCCGCGGACCTCGGGACCGAGTCCGCGAAGCCGGCCACAGAGACCACTTCGGAGAAGTCCGCCACGGCCCCGGACCAGGGGGATCCCCCCAAGGAAGACAACCAGGGGAATTGTGGCCAGGAGACCAATCCGCCAGTCGGCGATCAACAACCCCCCCCGGGCGACCAACCCGCGGCCGCAGCCCAGGACAATCCCACCCCCAACTCCCCTGCAGCGCAACCCGATCCGGCCGCCGACAAGGCGAGATTGAAGCAGGAGTACGAAGCCAAGCTGACGAAATACGAGGCGGATCTGAAGGACTGGGAGTCCAAAGCCAAGGCGGGGAAGGAACGTTCCGAGGAGCTCAATCGTCGGTTCGGGACCTGGTACTATGTCATCTCGGCGGATGTGATCCAGAAACTGCGGCTGACCCGAGATCAGCTCATCAAGGCGAAGTCGGCTTCTGGGGGAGCGGATGCGGCGGGGGGAGGTCTGCCACCCGGCCTCGGACTTCCGGGCGGTCTGCCGGGGGGAATCCTCCCGGGACAACCCGCCTCGCAAAACGCCGGAGTCCCCGATCCCGCGAATGAGGTGCCGGACGAGGAGGCCCCCGAAGAAGTCCAATCTCCCAGTGACGCGACGCCGCCAAAGCCCACGCAGGAGCCGGTCCCCCAGGAGGAGGCCCCGAAGCCGGACTCCCCCTCCAGGCCGGAAGAGCCGGCCCCCGGTGCGGATCAGTCCCCGCCTCCGGACCAGCCGGCGGCTGCAGACACAGAGCCGCAGCAACCCGCTCCTCCGGATCTCCCTGAGAACGGTTGAGCCTGTTGAAAGTTTTTCCGGATCCGATCATCCAGCCCAAAAGTGGGATTTGTGATCGAGACGGGGGGATCGCCGCTGGACGATTCCCCCTGTTTCGTACCTGCCGATCTGGCTGACAACCACGGGACCGTCGGTTATGCTGACTGGTCCAGTGACCTTCGGACCTGGTCTGGTTCCCGTTGAATGTTCGCGAAAGGCAGAGGGTCGAGTGATGGCAGGAGCAGACCTCCGGGCCCCTGTTCGCCCCTGGGGAGTTCCCTGGGCTGCGATGCTGGTTGTGTTGGGAACCGGTTGCGGCAGTGAGGATTACCAGGATCGGCTGGACACCACCTCCCGTTACTTTGCCTCTCTCGAATTGCAGGACAACAACCTGCACGGTGCCTGGACCGATCCCGCGACCACGGTCTCGCTGCGGGTACCCAAGCAATTTGCCGAACTACCCGGCCCCGCACAGCAGCCTGCGGAGGGTTCCCTCAATCCTCAGACGACCTCGGAAGAGAACGGGACGGATACCGAGGGAGCGGGGAATGAGGCTGCCGACGAACAACCCGATCCCCGCCAGCCGGGCTTCCTCACGATTCCTCTGCCGGGATTGCGCGGAGCCTTTCGGGCCCCGGTCTCGGTGGTCGGTGAAAACGGCCGCTCCGCGACCGGTGCCGGGTACCTGTATCTCCTGACCAATCATCATCTGGCCGGGAATCCCGATCTCGCAGCCCGCTTCCATGCGGACACCCTCAGTGAACTGTCAGCGGCTCTGGATGTCAGTCTTCAGCCCGACAGCGCGCGCGACATCACACTGCCCCAGCGTCCCGATGCCTTCCAGAAGCCGATCACGTACACCGAGGTCGAGCTGGAACCTCAAGAGCAACCGGACGAGATGGCACGCGAGTTTGGGGTGGCAACCCGGTTTTCGCTCTACAGCCACTCGGATGGCGACGTGCAGGTGATCGTGCTGTGGGTGTTGCCCCGCGACCTGGAGACCAGCGAGAAGATGTCGGTGCGACGGCCGCTGTGTCTGGAAAGCCTGAGAATCGCGCAGCCCCAACTGGTGCTCCCCAAAGAGCCGGGCCAGATGTCTAGCGGAACGCAAGGGGCATTTTGACGGAGTCCATGATGCTCCTCTCGCCAGGAAACCATTCTCATGCCTCCTGCTGCTGACAGGCGATCTGTCTCCCGTACGCCCCTCTTCCGTCACCTGTGGGGCTGGCTGACGCTCGTCGGGATTCTTGGTCCGGTCACCCCCAGCTCACATGCCGAGTCTCCCGAGGCGGCCGATTCCTCGGTCTATGGAATCCAGATCGAGTCCTTTCATCGCGACCACTGGTCCTTCCGCCCGGTTCAACCGGCGGTCATCCCCACCTGCCGGGATGGCCAATCCCCGAATGCCATCGATCGCTTCGTAGCCGCCGCATTGGAAACCCGCGGCCTGCCGTTCGCTCCCACGGCCGATGATGAAGTCTGGTTGCGACGGGTCTCGCTGGACCTCGTGGGTCTCCCCCCCACAGCCTCGGCGCTCCAGGATTTTCGGAATGATTTGTCTGGACTGCGGCGGGAGCGGGCGGTCGATCGCCTGTTGGCCGACCCCGGATATGGACTGCGTTGGGGCCGCCGGTGGCTGGATGTGGCCCGCTACGCCGAGACCAACGGCTACGAACGCGACGGCGCAAAACCCAATGCCTGGCGGTATCGCGACTGGGTGATCGACTCGCTGAATCGCGACAAGCCCTTCGACCAGTTCCTCACAGAGCAGCTGGCTGGCGACGAGCTTCCTCAAGTGACTGCAGAGACTCTTATCGCCACCACCTTTCTCCGGCTGGGAACCTGGGACGACGAACCGGCCGATCCGCTGGTCGACCGCTACGACCAGCTCGACGATGTGGTGGGCACCGTGAGCACGGCCTTCCTGGGGATGACCCTGCGCTGTGCCCGCTGCCACAACCACAAATTCGAACCGCTCTCGCAGATCGATTATGGCCGCATGCTGGCGATCTTCGATCCACTGGAACGCCCCCGCCGGGATCGCACCGAGTTCGATGTCGAGGTGGGCACCCCTCAGGAACTGGCCGATCATCGTGCGGCAGTCGCCCGGCAGCAGGCCGCGCTGCAGACTGTTCAGCAGCAGGCCGAACAATTGGCGGCCCAGGTTCGGAACCGCTATTTCGCCGGCGCTCCGCGGCGGTTGACAGCCGAGGCATTCGCCGCCCACCAGCTGCCTGCGGACCAGCGTTCGGCCGAGCAGAAAAAGCTGGCCGAAACCACAGCGGGCGATCTGGCGGTCGACCTCAAAGACCTCGAAACAACCGACGAACGCCGCCAGCGCGAGGGTTTCGACCGGGCCCGCGAGGCATTGCAGCAAACAGCTCCCGATCCCCTGCCCCGCGCCTACATCTTTCGCGAGACACCAGCTCCCTGGAAACCGACCCAGGTCTTCCGACGGGGGAATCCCCAGACACCCGCCGGAACGGTTTCGCCCGGCTTCCCCGAGGTCTTGTCGCAGCTCGCCATTCCCGTGGCGTTCTCCACCGGGTCCCCGCCCGACGCTCCCCGGGAAGCGGGAATGCCGATTGCCACCTCGGGGCGCAGGCTGGCCCTCGCGAAGTGGATGACCAATCCCCGCAATCCCTTGGTCGCCCGGGTGATTGTGAACCGGATCTGGCAGGGACACTTCGGCGACGGGCTGGTCAGCACCGAGAACGACTTCGGTGTGATGGGAACACCCCCATCGCATCCCGAATTGCTCGACTGGCTGGCCCAGTTCCTGATCGATTCGGGATGGAGCCTGAAGAACCTGCATCGGCAGATTGTCTTGAGCCAGGTCTATGGGCAGTCCAGCACCGCTCATGCGGAGGGGCTCGCCGCCGATCCTGACAACCGGCTCCTGTGGCGCTATCCCTACCGACGCCTCGAGGCCGAAGTGCTGCGTGACTGCGTCCTGCAGGCGAGCGGCCAGCTCAACCACGAGATGGGAGGCCCCAGTGTTTACCCCCGCATCCATCGTGCTGTCCTGGAGGGGCAGTCCCGTCCCGGCGAGGGCTGGGGCACCAGTTCCCCGGCGCAGATGTTCCGGCGGTCCGCCTTTGTCTACGTGAAACGCTCACTTCTGGTGCCCGAGCTGGAATTGTTGGATCTGCCCGACACCACCTCATCCTGCGAACAGCGCGTGGTCTCGACCATTCCCACCCAGGCACTCACTCTGATCAATGGCGAATTCTTCAACAGCCAGGCGGCTTTCCTGGCTGACCGTTTGGCGCGGAGGGTTCCTTCAAGCACCGCCGGGGAACAGACCGACGTCAACCCCCTTCGTGAGGCACACCGCCTCGTTCTGGGCCGGATGCCCGAGACCGAAGAATTGGAAGCGGGCCAGCGTTTTCTGATCCGCCAGCGCGAGTTGCTGCATGCCGAGGGGGTGACCAACAACCTCGTGAATCAGCGCGCCTGGAGCGCCTGGTGCCTGGTGCTGCTCAACCTCAATGAATTCACCTACCTGGACTGACCCGTCGGTGGAAACCGACCTGCATAGGGAGCGACAGATGGAGCGACGGACAACCACGAAGCGTCTGAGCCTGGGGCTCTGGTTAAGCATGGGAATCGGCTGGCTGGCGTGTGCCGGGAGTCTGCCGGCCCAACAACCGGTTGATTTGGGCGAGGTGATCGATCAGGCGATCCAGGCGGCGGGAGGGGCGGAAAAACTGAGCCGCCTGACGGCCCAGACCTGGCGGGCCAAAATGAAGATCCACGAAGCGGGCCAGTTGCGAACCGTCGACGCCCGGTATGCCGTGCAGTGGCCCGACAAGCTCCGCAGCGACGTGATGGGCTCGTACACCATGGTCCGCAACGGAGATGAAGGTTGGCTCTCCCAGGGGAAGACCCTGCAGGATCTCACGACCGATCAACTGCTGTTCCTCAAGGAAGACATGCATGTGAATTGGCTGCGGACTCTGGCCCCCCTGCGGGCCAAGGGAATCCGCTACCAGAGTGTCCCCCCGATCGAGGTCGATGGACGCGAGACTGTGGGAGTGCGGGTCAGTTCCAGTGGCCATCGCGACGTGGTCTTCCTGTTCGACAAGGAAACCCATGACGTCGTGAAGACCGAAACCAGGTCCCGCGGCCTGGGAGACGCAGGGGAACTGGCCAACATCGAAAGCTTCTACTCGAAGTTTGAGAAAGTCGCCGGAACCCGGGTCCCGACGCGTGTGCGGATCGTGCGCGACGGAGAGCTGTTCATGGAGATCGAGATCAGCGACATCCAGCGTTCCGAGAAGCTTGATCCCCAACTCTTCACCCGGCCCAAACCGGAGTGACTTCGCGGTTCCCGTCTCTTCATCACAATGACTTTCTTTCCGCTTCCGAATCCCGCTCCTTTTTCAGATTGACATCATGATTGTTGCCGGCCAGCTGGTTTCCACCGAGAGCGTGACGCGGGGGCAGATCCGCATCGAGAACGGGGTGATTACCGAAGTGGGATCCGGACTGGGCGCTCCCGATGTGCAGTTCGGCCCTGAATGCCTCATCTTCGCCGGCATGGGGGACATTCACATCCACGCCCGCGACGATGTCAGCGGGGCGGAAACCTACAAGGAGGACTTCACAACCGCGTCGGCGGCAGCCCTGCATGGGGGGGTGGTCCATGTGGCCGACATGCCCAACAACAAGGTGGCCCCGATCGACGATGAGAGCTGGCGTACCAAGGCCGCCCATCTCGCACGGCGCAATGTGCCGATCCAGATCACGCTCTATGCAGGCATCGGGCCACACACCCATCCGCTGTCATTCCCCGTCCCCTACAAGGTCTACATGGGACACAGCGTGGGAGATCTGTTCTTCACCACGCTCGAACAACTCGATCACGCACTGTCGCAGTACCGCGGACAGTCTGTCTCGTTCCATTGCGAAGATCCTGTCCTGCTGGAGGAGCATCGCAACGCCCCCACCCATGAAGAGCGGCGCCCGCCCGAGTGCGAAGTCTCGGCCACCCGCTTCGCCCTGCACATGATCGAAAAGTACGATCTCACCGGGAAACTGTGCCACTACTCGGTGGGGGAAGGCCTCCCCCTGATTCGCGCCGCCCGGGCCCGCGGTCTGCGGGTGACCTGCGAAGTGACGCCCCACCATTTGTATTTCGACACCGGAGTTCTCACTCCGGAAAACCGCGGCTGGATGCAGATGAACCCCCCCTTGCGGGCCCAGGCGGACCGACTGGCGATGCTGGAGGCCCTGCGTGAGGGAACCCTCGACTACATCGCGACCGATCATGCCCCCCATTCTCTCGAGGAAAATGACCGGGGCATCTCGGGACAACCCCACCTCGACACCTACGCACCCTTTGTCACCTGGCTCATCGCCAACCAGGGATTCACTCCCTCTCAGGTGGCGCGGTTCTGCTGTGCAAATCCGGGAGATTTCGTGAACCCCTATACGGCCCCCAAACGGTTTGGCCGGCTGGAGCCCGGTTACGTCGGATCGTTGACCGTGCTGAACATGTCCCGCCCGGTCACCATCCGCCGGGAAGACCTGCGCACCAAATGCGGCTGGTCTCCGTTTGAAGGGGTGACCTTTCCCGGCTCGGTCGAGGCGGTGTATGTCGAGGGGGTCCGGAAGGGACCGGAACCGCTCGCCTGAACACGGGTTGCACCTCCACCCATCAACCGATACTTTGACGTCCGGTTGAACAACAGCCCGGTGGATCGACCGCACCGGAGTTCGTGTCTCGTGCTTTGGGAACTGCGCATGCAACGCCTCACGCTGGGGGCCGTGGCCCTGGGAATCGCCTTGCTGGTGGGAATTGTCTCGGGCCGACAGCTCCCGGCGGTGAATTTCGTTCCAGAGCCCTCTCCGCTGACCATTCAGGTCGAAGACCGCAACCCCTGGACCAGCCAACCCCTCAACCGGGGACCGCGCGACTTCCAGTTTGCGATTGTGACCGACCGCACCGGGGGCCGTCGTCCCGGGATCTTCACCGAAGCGGTCCGCAAGCTGAATCTGCTGCAGCCGGAATTCGTCATCTCCGTGGGAGACCTGATTGAAGGCTACTCCGAAGATCCCGCCCAGATCGCCATCGAGTGGTCCGAGTTCCAGTCGAAGGTGCAGCAACTGCAGATGCCCTTTTTCTACGTGCCGGGCAACCACGACCTGGCCAATCCCAGGATGCTCGAGGCGTGGCAGAAGAAATTCGGCCGCACCTACTACAGCTTCCGCTACAACGATGTGCTGTTCCTGGCCCTGAACAGCGAAGATCCTCCCAAGGGAGAACCGTACCGGTTCAGTGCCGAACAGCAGCAGTACGTCCGCGAAACGCTCGCCAGCAACAAGGATGTCCGCTGGACCTTCGTGTTCCTCCACAAGCCCGTCTGGATGAATCCCGATGCCCTCGAGCCGAGCGGCTGGAACGCCATCGAGCAGGCTCTGTCCGACCGTCCCTACACCGTCTTTGCCGGCCATATTCACCGCTATGCACGCTTTGTCCGACAGGGCCGCGACTACATCATGCTGGCCACCACCGGCGGCGGCTCCCAGCTTCGTGGCAAACAGGCGGGCGAGATTGATCAATTCGTCTGGGTGACCGTCCGCGGCAATGAGCCCGTCATCGCCAATGTGCTGCTGGACGGCATCGAAGACAAGGCCTTCCGCTCTGAGCCCGAACCCAAGCCCACCCCCAAGGCCCAATAGCCCCGCTTTCGCCAAGTTTCACGCCACTCACCTGGCGAAATGACCGGCGACGCGCCCGTTCGGGAGCGAAACCCGTGTCCCTGCGTCTCTCATCCCGCCCACATCGTCGGAGTTCATCGTGCAATTGCAGGACATGACGTGGCCCATGGTGGCCCAACTGCCCAAGTCGACCCCGGTAGTCATTCCAATCGCCGCTTTGGAGCAGCACGGGCATCACATGCCGGTCTTCACCGACAGCATGCTGCTGGGAGAGATTGTCCGCCGCACGGTGGCCGCTCTGGACGACCGGGTGCTGTTCACCCCCCTGATGTGGCTGGGCAATTCGCACCACCACATGGATTTCGCAGGGACGATGTCGGCCAGTCCTCGGGTCTATCTCGACCTGCTGATTGACCTGTGCGAAAACATGCTGACCCATGGTTTCCAGCGGATCCTGCTGCTCAATGGCCACGGTGGCAACATCGTTCCCGCGCAGCAGGCGACGTTTGAACTGCGTCAGAAATACCGGCATCGCTCGGACCTGCTGCTGCTCTCGTCGACCTACTGGACCCTGGGAGGCAAGCCCTGGGAGATCAACCCCGCGCTGCAGCAGCGGCGGGTGGGCCATGCCTGCGAATACGAGACCTCGATGATGCTGCGGATCGCCCCCCACCTGGTGCGAAACCACACCGCCGCCGAGGAAATGCCGTTTGGCAACTCGTTTGAACCCGCGCACCGAGCCTGGATTACCAAAGACCGCACCAGCGTGGGACACATTGGCCACCCCAGTGTGGCCACCGCCGAGAAGGGCGAAGCCATCTTCCAGGCATTCTCAAAAGATGTGATCCAGCTCATCGAGCGGATGATTCGCTGGGACGGCACCTCCTGGGAAGGCTGAGCCGGGAAAACGGAATCGGGGTCGCCGACTGGCCAGTTCCAATCCGGACCGGTCCGTCATCTTCTCCGGACCGAATTCTGCTCACTCCGGGCAGTTTTGGCCGAAGTTCTCCAAACCGCACTGCCGATAATCCGGGAACAGACCGACTGTGAGTCTCCACCCGAGTTGTTCCCGGAATCCGCAGAGCCAATGGTTGCGATCGATTCCCGCACGTCCAGTGCCAGCCCGTTCACAGCAACTGTGAGGGCGCTTCGGCCAACACCCGACCAGATCCCCGTTCCCGTCGTCGTGGAAACGGCCTCCCCCGAGGGGGGTACGGTTCGTTTGCCAACGCATGATCTGCGGGAAGGAGACCGGCTGGTCCTCAGTGTCCGCGTCGCCCAGCATCACCTGATGGACGTCATCGCCCAGGTCGTGCGAACCGAACCGCTCCCCGAAGGAAACTGCCGGGCCGGCGTCGAATTCCACCCGGCCATTCCCCGGCGGGAATTCGTGTTGCTCCGCCGGGCGACCCATCCAGCCGGCACCGGGTCCCATCGCTGACCGCGGCAGTTGACCGCCACAATCGGGCGTCAATGTCGGGCCTCCCCAGGTTCACCGGGCCAGCCGACCGCCCGCGCCTCCGGTCACTCCTGCGACACGCAGTCGACGTACATCCGCACCTGGCCATCGACCTCCCGCTCCGTCAGGCCATGGATGTCGGTCTCAAAACCCGGGAACGCAGCATTGAAGTCCCGGGCGAACTTCAGATACTGCACAATGGTCTTGTTGAACCGCTCACCGGGAATGAGCAGGGGGATCCCGGGAGGATACGGCGTCAGCAAGACGGCGGTGATCCGCCCCTCCAGGTGATCGATCTCCACCCGCTCAATCTCACGATGCGCCACCTTGGCCCAGGCGTCGGCGGGCTTCATCGCCGGGATCATGTCCGACAAGTACATCTCGGTCGTCAGCCGGGCGATGTCGTTCTTCTTGTACAGCCCGTGGATCTGGTCACACAGGTCCCGCAATCCAATCCGCTCGTAACGGGGATACCGGGCGGCGAACTCGGGCAACACCCGCCACAATGGCTGGTTGCGGTCGTAATCGTCTTTGAACTGCTGCAACTCGGTCACCAGCGTATTCCACCGCCCCTTGGTGATCCCGATTGTGAACATGATGAAGAACGAGTACAGCCCCGTCTTCTCGACGATGATCCCATGCTCGGCCAGGTACTTCGTGACGATGGCCGCCGGGATCCCGCGATCGGCGAATTCGCCGTCGATATCGAGCCCCGGAGTGATGATGGTCGCCTTGATCGGATCCAGCAAATTGAAGCCGGGGGCCAGGTTGCCAAACCCGTGCCAGCGGTCATTCGCCTTCAGCATCCACGATTCCCGCTCTTCCAGTCCCTCGGCCGAAAGATCGTCGGGGCCCCAGACCTTGAACCACCAGTCGGCTCCGAACTCTTCGTCGACCTTGCGCATCGCCCGGCGGAAGTCGAGCGCTTCCAGCAGCGATTCGCCCACCAGAGCCGTCCCTCCGGGAGGCTCCATCATCGCCGCCGCGATGTCGCATGAGGCGATGATCGCATACTGCGGCGAGGTCGACGTGTGCATCAGATACGCCTCGTTGAACACATCCTTGTCGAGATGCCGTTCGAGGCTGTCCTGCACCAGAATCTGCGACGCCTGAGACAGCCCCGCCAGCAGTTTGTGGGTCGACTGGGTCGAGAACATCATCGACTCGCGGCAGCGGGGGCGGTCGGCCCCAATCGCGTGGTAATCTCCATAAAAATCATGGAACGCCGCATGCGGCAGCCAGGCCTCATCGAAGTGCAGCGTGTCGATCTTGCCGTCCAGCAACTCCTTGATCGTCTCGACGTTGTACAGAATGCCGTCGTAGGTGCTCTGGGTGATCGTCAGAATCCTTGGGGTCTCATCGACCCGGTCGCGCGTGAAGGGATTCGCGGCGATCTTGCGGCGGATGTTCTCGGGGCGGAATTCCTCGAGAGGAATCGGTCCGATAATGCCGAAGTGATTCCGGGTCGGCATCAGGAACACCGGAATCGCCCCGGTCATGATGATCGCATGCAGCACCGATTTGTGGCAGTTCCGGTCGACCACCACGATGTCGTCGGGAGCCACGTTCGAGTTCCACACGATCTTGTTGGAGGTCGACGTGCCGTTCGTGACGAAGAACAGGTGGTCGCTGTTGAAGATGCGGGCGGCATTCCGTTCCGAGGCCGCCACCGGCCCGGTGTGATCCAGCAGTTGCCCCAGCTCATCCACGGCGTTGCAGACGTCGGCCCGCAGCATGTTCTCGCCGAAGAACTGGTGGAACATCTGCCCAACCGGGCTCTTGAGAAACGCCACCCCCCCCGAGTGCCCCGGGCAGTGCCACGAGTAAGAACCATCCTGGGCGTAGTGCATCAGCGCCCGGAAGAACGGCGGGGCGAGCGAGTCGAGATAGCCCCGCGCCTCGCGGGCGATGTACCGCGCTACGAATTCGGGGGTGTCTTCGAACATGTGAATGAAGCCATGCAGCTCCTTCAGCACGTCGATGGGAATGTGCCGCGAGGTGCGGGTTTCGCCATACAAAAAGATCGGAATCTCGGCGTTCCGGCGGCGGATCTCCTCGACAAACCGCCGCAGGTGCGACAACACCTCCTCAACTTCCGAGGGAGAGCCCGCTCCGAATTCCTCATCGTCAATCGACAGCACAAACGCCGAGGCCCGGCTCTGCTGCTGGGCGAAGCTCGACATGTCGCCATAGCTGGTCACCCCCAGCACTTCCAGCCCCTCGTCTTCAATCGCCTGCGCCAAGGCCCGTACCCCCAGCCCACTGGCGTTTTCCGAGCGGAAGTCCTGATCGATGATGACGATGGGAAAGCGCGATTTCATCAGTGGTGATGCCAAGGGTGTCGAAGCGGTCAGAACACGGAGTCTATGGAGACGAGGCACAGCGGAAAAGCAGATTGGCGGACGGAGGAGCAGGGGTCCGGGTCCACCCGGTCACCGTCTGCGGTAAACCCCGCCAGCGAACCCGCTGCCTCCCGCCGCGGGCCTGCTCACGCGGAGCATCGATCCTCCGTACCGGTTACGGTCAGGCAAGGATTTCCCGCACGTCGGCCACAGCCCCCGCGACGGCCGCAGCCGCCACCATCGCCGGGCTCATCAACAAGGTCCGCCCGGTGGGGCTCCCCTGTCGTCCCTTGAAATTGCGGTTGCTCGAAGACGCACACAACTCGCGGCCCTTGAGCTTGTCAGGATTCATGGCGAGGCACATCGAGCAACCCGCTCCCCGCCACTCAAACCCTGCCGCCCGGAAAACCTCCGGCAGTCCCTCGGCCTCCGCCTGGGCCAGCACCTGCTGCGATCCCGGCACAACCAACGCCCGCACATGCGGTGCCACGCGGCGTCCCTTGGCTACGGCTGCCGCTTCCCGCAGATCCGAAATCCGCGAGTTGGTGCACGACCCAATAAACGCCACGTCGATCTTGGTTCCCTTGATCGGCTGGTCCTCGCGGAAATCCATAAATTCCAACGCCTCGCGAATTCCCCGCTGCTCCTCCGTGGGGAACTGGCTGGCCGCCGGGATCCGCTCGCTCACTCCCACCGACTGGGCTGGATTGATACCCCACGTGACCGTCGGCTCAATCTCGGCAGCCGCCAGGTCGACCCGATCGTCGAACTGCGCATCCGCGGGTGAGGCCAGACTCAGCCACCACCGCGCGGCCCGCTCGAACGCTTCGCCCTGCGGCGCAAACGCCCGGCCGCGCAGGTACTCGACCGTCGTCTGGTCGGGATTGATGTACCCGCAACGAGCCCCCCCTTCGATGCTCATGTTGCAGACGGTCATCCGCTCTTCCATCGACATCCGGTCGAAGACATCGCCGGCAAACTCGTACGCGTACCCCACCCCCCCCTGCACTCCCAGCCGCCGAATGATGTGCAGGATCACATCCTTGGCATACACCCCGGCCCCCAACTTCCCGTTCACCCCCACCCGGCGCACTTTGGGGCGCCCCATGGCCATGGTCTGCGAGGCCAGCACATCGGCCACCTGGCTGGTGCCAATACCAAACGCAATCGCCCCGAACGCGCCGTGCGTGCTGGTGTGACTGTCTCCGCAGGCCAGGGTGATCCCCGGCTGGGTCAGCCCCAACTCCGGCCCCACCACATGGACAATCCCCTGCCGCCGGTCGGAAAGGTTCAACAGGGTGACGCCAAAGTCGCGGCAATTCTTCTCAATGGCCGACATCATCTCCTCCGCCAACGCATCGGCAAAGGGCCGGGCCTGATTGTCGGTGGGAATGATGTGGTCGACCGTGGCAATCGTCCGCTCGGGGAACAGCACCTTCAGTCCCCGGTCCCGCAGCATCTGAAACGCCTGCGGACTGGTCACCTCATGAATGAGGTGCTGACCAATAAACAGCTGTGTCTGCCCCGACGGCAGCGTGCGCACCGTGTGCAGATCCCAGACGCGGTTGAACAGATTCGATGGACCGGTGGTCGCCATGGACGCAGGAAAGCTCTGGACTACTGGAACAGGAAGCAAACAGGTCAAGACAAATCGGCCCGGGCCTGACGGCTGCGAGCGTGCGTTTCGACTTCTCCGATGATATCGGATTGCGGTCGGAATGCACCAGACCCGCAATTGACCATTCGCGCAGACCTCGGCTAACCTTGCGTTTGTCCGGCCGGTTCACAGCCGGTCGCTCTGTTCGGGCCGAGGGCCACTCGCCCCATCGCTCCGGGACTGGCTCATGACCGGGCCAGATCCCGACAGTCCTGTCGAGAACTGTTCCGGTCTTCCATTCCCGTAGGTGATTCCCAGATGAACCAGAAAAAACTGATCTCCCGTGCGTTCCTGTTGGCCGTCGTGGGAGGCCTCGGGTGGCTCTGCCTGGGCCCGCTGGGAGCCGACGCCCGCCAGAACGAGCCCGCCCCCAAGAAAACTCCCATCCAGCTCTTCATGCGCAAGAAGCTGGAAGCCACCCAAAAATTGATGGAAGGGCTGGCGATCGAAGATTACGAACTGATTGGCCAGGGGGCCCGCCAGCTTGAAGGCATCAGCGCGGCCGCCGATTTCGCCGTGGTCAAAGAAGCGCTTTACACCCAGCACGCCGATGAATTCCGCCGCACCATCGCCAAAATCCAGAAGGGGGCGAAGGAAAAACGGCTCGACAGCGCGGCCCTCGGCTACATGGACATGACCATGAGCTGCATCGAGTGCCACAAGTTCGTCCGCAACATGCTGATCACCGACAGGTAACGTCCCCTCCTCCCCCGGGGGGCCAGATCCATTCGCGACCGCGTTTTCGGGCTCAAGACCATTCCGGGTATTGAGCCCGCTTTGCTTTGCACTCACAGTCCCCCCTCGATCGATTTGTACGAAAGCCCCTCCATGGACCTCGCACTCGAAAACCACGTTGTTCTCGTGACAGGAGGGGCCAAAGGAATCGGAGCCGCCATCGTGGAACTGCTCGCCTCGGAAGGGGCGGTTCCCGTCATCATTGGCCGCAACACCGCCGACAATGAGGCGCTGGCCGATCGCCTCGCCTCCCAGGGCCCCCGTCCACTCACCATCACCGCCGAACTCACCCGCACCGAAGAGTGCCAGCGGGCGGTGGCCCAGGCGGTGGAGACCTACGGCCAGATCCACGGCCTGGTCAACAACGCGGGTATCAATGACGGCATCTCGCTCGAGCAGGGAACCACCGAGCAGTTTCTGGAATCCCTCCGCCGCAACCTTGTGCATTACTTCGACATGGCCCGCTTCGCGCTGCCGCACCTCAAGCAGACCCGCGGCGCGATCGTCAACATCGGGTCCAAGGTCGCCGAGACCGGCCAGGGTTCGACCTCGGCCTACGCCGCCGCCAACGGGGGCCGCAACGCCCTCACCCGCGAATGGGCGGTCGATCTCGCCAAGTACCAGATCCGGGTCAACAGCGTGATCGTCGCCGAGTGCTGGACCCCCCTCTACGCCAAGTGGATCGAGAGCCTCCCCAATCCGGTCGAGGCCCGGCAAGAGATCGAGGCCCGCATCCCATTCGGCCAGCGCATGACCACCTCCGAGGAAATCGCCAACATGGTCGCCTTCCTGCTGTCCGAACGCTCCAGCCACACCACCGGACAGATCATCCACGTTGACGGGGGCTATACCCACCTCGACCGCGCCCTGCTGCCGACGGAACGGAAATAGCCCATCAATTGAGACCCGCGTCTCAATAACTTGCTCGATCCTTGCGTGGTCCGATGCCCAATCTCGCTGAATGTCTCGACGACTATGGGCCTGATCCTGGCGAGCGCACTCAGCCGACGCCGTGTCCATGGTGATCCGGCTGTGACCGTGGGGACAACGCCCCGCAGCCTGCGTGACAAACCTGACGTCAACCCACCGCCTACCTCGTAGAGGTTACTTCTCTCAGCCCCGGGTTGCCGCCTGAGCGGCTACCCGGGGTACGCGAGCCCTACCAGGACCTGAACCCTGAAAGTGGTTCCTTTCGTCGTGGGCTCGCTCAATGATCGATCCCGAATCATCAGGCCGGGTGTGGAAGGCAATCCTTACAGGATAGGGGCGATTGTGGTGGGACCTGACCTGGGGTAGTCGCGAGCGCGACAACCCCAGGCTGAGGGAAGTATCCCCTACGGGGAAGTCTTTGGGTGGGCGATGTGGAAGCCGCTGCGAACTGTACGAACTCGCGGCCGAATCAAGGGATCAATCATTTTTGTGGTCCGATGAGCAATGCTGTCAGTTGTTTTGGCGACCCCCCTTACCTCGGCCCCAGTACGGTTGTAACGGGCACCAGCGTCACGGATGCCGGCCTATCCCCGCTCCACCCGCACTGGCTGGTCATCGCGGCGGACCCGTTTCACCGGGTTCCGCAACGCCGCCCCCAGGCCGTCGACGCTCACTTCCACCTCGTCCCCCTCTTCGTAGTTCCAGGTCCGGCCGGGGAAACTCAGGCGGCTGGTGCCGAAGTAATGCACGTGGATGTCCCCCGGCTGCCGGTGCTGCGGATATTTGAAGTGGTGATCTTCCATGTTCGCCAGCGAATGGCACATGTTCCGCTCCCCCGACCGCAGTTCGCCCGAGTGATACAGATCGCGCCCGTTCCGCGTCACCCGGCACCTCAGCGTCACATCATCAAACGCGAAATCGGTCACCAACTCGGGCCCGATGCTGCAAGTCCGCAGCTTCGAAGGAGCCAGGTACAGGTAGTTTAACTTCTCCGTCCGGTGGTCCGACCACTCATTCCCCTGCGCAAAGCCCACCCGGCAGGGAATGCCCCGCAGGTCGACAATGTAAATCCCCACCAGCTCCGGTTCCTCCCCTCCATCCTCGGCAAACGCCGGGATCTCCAGGGGTTGGCCCGGACCGCGCAAGATGCGTCCATCCCCCTTGTAGAACCACTCGGGTGCCGTCCCGCGAACCCCCTCCGCCGGCCTCCCACCAGCTACGCCCCAGTCAAACATCTTCTGCGAATCGGTTTTGGGGGGCTCGCTCTCGGGGTTCGGCTTCGCATGCATGGTGTCCCGCTGCTGGGCACTTCCCAGATGGGTCAGCCCGGTCCCCGAGACCAGCAGCCGCGCCAACGCCGGCTCCGAGATCGGGGCCAGCACCCGTCCGGACTCCAGTAGCCCGGCATAGTCGAGCAACTCCCGTTGACGGGCCGTGTCGACATGCGGCCGCAAAAACTCCGCCAGACGTGCTCCCGCCGCGCGGGCGGCATGAAAGGCCAGGCAGACATCCCCCAGATCGGGCTCGACCGCCGTCAGGTTGGCCACCTGCGTCTCCAGGACGCACCCCAGGCAACTCTCCCCCGTCGCCCCCACAAACTGAATCAGCCGCATCGCTCCCGCTCCCTGTTTTGTTTTGCCAGTCTCTCCGCGCCGGCCACCGCTCAGGCACCGCCGTGCCCGCTACTCGCCCCGCTCCCCTTTCAGGAACGCCAGCAGATCGGCCAGATCCTGCCGCGAGAGGTCTTTCTCCAATCCCTGGGGCATCAGCGACGTGGTCGAAGGAGCCAGCTCTTCAATCTCATCTCTCGACAAACTCTCTTCCTTTCCCTGCTGCATCCGTAGCGTGAGACTCGTGGCGGTCTCGGACGCCACCAGACCCGACAGCGTCCGCCCATCGCGCGTCAGCACGGTCTGCGCGGTGAACCCTTCGGTGATCTCCTGGTCGGGAACCAGAATGTGCAGCAGAATGGCCGACTTGGGCTGATTGCGGATCGAAAACAGGTCGGGCCCCACCTGGTAACCCTCCCGTTCCAGCCGATGGCACCCCGCGCAGACCCGCCGGAACACCTCTCGCCCCCGGGTCGAATTCGAGGCCAGCTCGACCACGTCGCGATACTCGGCATACACCTTCGCCCGATCTCCCGTCACCGTGCCAAACAACGCCTCGGCTCGCGATTTCACGCCGGGATCGGCATGCTGCGTCAACATCCGCCGCCGATAGGCATCCACCAGAATCCTCGGGAGCCGGTCCTGCTCGAGTTCCTCCAGCAACACCGTCGCGCCCCGGATGTCGGTCAAGACCCCCGACAGAATCTCATCCCGCACCGCCGGACTGACCGCAGACACCCGACGTGCATCCAACAGTTCCCGCGCCAATTCGGGATGCCGCAATTCGGTCAACGCCTTCACCGCTCCCCGTTGAATCTCCACCGGTTCGCGGGCATCGACCAATCCCAGCAGCGTTACCCCAACATCGGGTCCAACACCGGGTCCAGCACAGGCCCCCAGCATTTCCACCGCCACAAGACGCTGCTCAGCCGACAGGTCGTGATTGGTACTGTGTTCCTCCGCCGTGTGCCGCAGGCGATCGAGAGCCTCGGTAAAATCCCCCCCACCCAACGCCAGCAGACTGGCCAGAACCCCCTTCTCCGCCGAGAAGTCCGGACGCCGGCGCATTGCCCGGGCCAGCCCGTTGAGCCACAGAAAATGCTGTTCCCACTGCGGCAACGGATGCGCTATCAAATTGGCCGCGAGGACAGCCGTCTCACGCGGCTCCAGTGCCGTCGCCGTCACCCGCGCCATCTCGACCACAAAACCCGGAGCGGTCTCGGCCCCGCGCACCAGGTCACGCTGCAGAGCCTCGGCCACGCCCCGCTCGCGGCCTCGAGTCCCCGCCAACACCGCGGTTTGTGTCCAACGATCCCCCCCACCCCGTCGGCCGATCGCCGCCAGCGCCTCGGCCACCCGCCGCGAGGTATCGTCCGCCACCCGAGGCTCGGCACGCAACGTTGTCGCCGGCCATCCCCCCAGTTCAAGAGCCGCCTGAAACCGCACCCGCGGATCGGCATCATGCGCCAACTTCAGTCCACGTTCCACCCTTGCCGGGGTCAACGCCAATCCGTTGTCCGCCAGCCCCAGAGCCAGCTCCCGCAGTGCCGGTTCGGGATGCCCCGCCAGAAAATCGAGCCGTGCGTCGTCGAGCGTCTGCCCTCCCGCCAGCAACTGCGCCGCCGCCGCGATCGCTTCGGGACGAGCCACTCCATCCTGGGCCAGTTGACGCAAATCCTCCCGGGGCTGCTCACCGCGCAATAGCAGGCGACGGGCGGTCTCCCTCACCCAGCCATTCGCATTGTCCAACCGCCCCACCAACTCCGTGGCCGACAACCGCCCCAGATCGACCTTCCGCAACTCGGCCAGGGTCTCGGCCGGGGTGGCTTGCGACACCACCCTCCAGATCCGACCCAGGTGCCGTCCCGAGTCGAAGTCGGTGTGTTTGCGCAGCTCGACCGGCAGATAGTCGGGATGCTCAATGGTCTTGCGGTACATGTCGCAAACATAAAGCGCGCCATCGGGCCCCGTCGCCAGGAAGACCGGGCGAAACCAGTTGTCGGGACTCGCCAGAAACTCGCGGTCGGGAGCGATTCCCCGTGCATCGAAGGTCGCCCCCGCCGACGTGAGCCGATCGGCATGCACCAGATTCCCGGTCGGATCACACGAGAAAATCGCCCCCCGAAACACCTCGGGCAGCTGATCCCCCAGGAACCAGGTCACGCTGCACGCCGCGGTAAACGTGCCGGCATGCGAGTCGGCGGTCGTCACATTGCTGCTGAGGGGAAACAACCGGGCGGCTGCTCCGTGTCCCCGGGTTGGCTCGGCCACCACGTCGGCCGGGCAGTTGTGCACCATTTGGGTGGCACTCAACGCCGGCTGCCGGGCCAGAATCGCCTCGGTCAAAACCACGTGCTGCACCTGCACCCGGTTGTAGCAGATGAACCGCCGACCATACGGATCAAAAGTCTGGCCAAACTGAGCGCCGCCGCTCGCCCCCTCCCAAGCCGACCGGTCGGGACGAAACCGGAAGTCGGTCCGCCCGAGCTTCACCGCGGGCACCTCCGGGGCGGCGGGATTGGTCACCGCCCCCCCGGTCAGTCCGCTGGTCACGTAGATCCAGCCATCGGGCCCCAACGTCGGATGACTGACCCGCAACTGTGTGCTTCCCGCCGTCGAAAACCCGGTGAACCAGACCTCCCGCTCCTCGGCCACCCCATCGCCATCCCGATCCCGCAGGAACAGGATGTCGGGCGCACAGGTCACGATCAGCCCCCCTTCCCAGGGGAGCAGTCCATTGGGGAAACTCAGGTTGTCGGCAAAGGTCACCCGCTGGTCGAAGTCTCCGTCTCCATCGAGGTCGATCAGCCGGGCGATGCGCCCCAGTCCCGGCTGACCTTCCGGAGGTCCATTGGGATAGCCCCGATTCTCGGCCACATACAGCCCGCCGCGCTCATCAAACGCCATCGCCACCGGGCTCTCGACCAGCGGTTCGGCCGCCACCAGCTCGATCCGCAGTCCCGGGAGCAGCTGGAATGATTCCAACTCCGCCAGCGGTGTCTGGGGCCCTTCGGCCGCCGCGAGCATCGCCGCCGTTGTCGCCAGCACCACCCACCAGCCCCCAATTGCCACGCGCATGGTTCCGCTCCCGATCCGGCACGAGACCCGCCGACTGCGCGACCCTGCAGTCACGGTCCCGTCGCTCCCCTAAGTCTATCTCGTTTGGCCAACGGAAACAGTCCCCCCGCCTGCATCACCGCGGACGAAATGGGGGCCGAACAATTCCCTGCCCCGCCCCCCGCTGGCCCCCCCCGAATCGACTCGGTACAGTCACCCCAAGTTCGAGTCCGGGTGGATTTCCACCTCTTCGTGTTCCAATTCCTGGGGACCCTTCATGCTGCGCTCTCTGCTGCGGATCCTGGCACCCGCCTTCTTCCTGGCACTGGTTTCCCTCGCCCGGGGGGCCGAACCTGTCGTCGAGCTCCTCTGGCCCCAGGGGGCCCCCGGCGCGGTGGGACAGGAAGACGCCGACAAGCCCACCCTCTCCATCTGGAAGCCCGCCGCCGACAAATGGAACGGCTCGGCCATCGTCATCTGTCCGGGGGGTGGCTATCAACACCTCGCGGTCGATCATGAAGGCAAGCAGGTGGCCGAGTTCCTCAACAGCCACGGCGTCACCGCCATCATGCTGAAGTACCGGCTGGCCCCCCGCTATCGCCAACCCGCCCCCATGCAGGATGTCCAGCACGCCCTGCGCACCGTGCGGGCCCGGGCTGACGAGTGGAAAATCGATCCCAAGCGGGTTGGAGTCCTCGGGTTCTCCGCCGGCGGTCACCTCGCCTCAACCGCCGCCACTCACTTCGACAATGGCAATCCCCAGGGGGACGCCATCGCCAAGCAGAGCTGCCGGCCCGACTTCGCCGTCCTCTGTTACCCCGTCATCACCTTCAGCGATCCCTACACCCACGGCGGCTCGCGCAAGAATCTGCTGGGAGACAATCCCTCGGCCGACCTCGTGAAGTTCTACTCGAACGAGTTGCAGGTCACCGAGCAGACTCCGCCCACCTTCCTGTTCCACACCAACGAAGACAGCGGTGTTGTGCCCGAGAACAGCATCCTGTTTTACTCGGCACTGCGGAAAGCCAAAGTTCCCGCCGAGCTGCACATCTATGAAAAGGGAGCGCACGGCGTGGGGCTGGCCCCCAAGGATCCCGTGCTCTCGAGCTGGGGAGGACGGCTGGCCGATTGGCTGAAGGTGCGAGGCTACCTCACCAAACCCAAGCCGGTCTTCGACTCTCCCGAGAAGGTCACTGATCCCGACTTCGCCCTGCAGGGGGAATACACGGGCGAAATTACCACCGCCGAGGGGAAACTCAAGTTTGGGGTGCAGGTGATTGCCCGTGGTAATGGCAAGTTCGATGCCGTCGGCTATGCCGGTGGCCTGCCCGGCGACGGCTGGGATTCAATCACCAAGTTCCCCGCGAAGGGCGAAAAGTCGGGCGACAGCGTCACCTTCACCGGAGACCAGGGAGCCGCGGCGGTGATCCGCAACGGCGTCATGACCATCAAGAGCGCCAGCGGCGACTCGCTGGGGGAACTCAAGAAGGTGAACCGCCAAAGCCCCACCCTGGGAGCAAACGCGCCGGAAGGAGCGCTCGTGCTGTTCGATGGCTCCAGTGCCGACGCCTTCGAGGGAGGCCGGATGACCGCCGACAAGCTGCTGCAGGAAGGGGTCACCAGCAAGCAAAAGTTCCAGAGCGGTACCCTGCACCTCGAATTCCGCACTCCCTACATGCCCGAAGACCAGGGGCAGGCCCGCGGTAACAGCGGCTGCTACATCCAGGGACGCTACGAGCTGCAGATTCTCGATTCCTTCGGCCTTGAGGGGAAAGACAATGAGTGTGGCGGGATCTATTCGATCAGTGCGCCGTCGCTCAACATGTGCTTTCCCCCGCTCGCCTGGCAGACCTACGACATCGACTTCACCGCGGCGACGTTTGATGCCGACGGCAAGCAGACCAAGTCTGGCCGCGTCACCATCCGCCACAACGGCGTGGTGATCCACAACAACCTCGAGCTGAAGAAGAGTACCCCCGGCGGGGTCTCGACCGATGGTCCCCAGCCCGGCGCACTGCACCTGCAGAATCACGGCAATCCGGTCCGGTTCCGCAACATCTGGTGGGTCCCCAAGCCGTAGGCATCCCTCCGTCGCGATATTGAACACGTCGGCCGGGGGAACCACGTTCCCCCCGGCCGACGGACTGATTCGCTGCGGTTCTCGTTCATCATCCCCACGCGTTCTTCCGCCTGGAGTGCCGCGATGCTATGCCATAAAGAACGACTGCTCTGGCTGGCCGTCTGTCTGGGAATCGCCGGTGTGGCATCGACCTGGCGGACCGGCCCGACGGAGCCGAGTGTCACCGCCCTCGACCGGCAGATCGATTCTGCGGCCCCCCAGACCCCGCTGCTCAACCCGCTGGTGTCCACCGCCCAGGCGGCGCAGGCCGAACCGGCCCAGCCCAAGCGGATTTACCGCAACAAGTTGAAGCCGATCGAGAATCCCCAGCCCCTGCTGGCCGACTATCCCGAGTTCATCGAACCGGTCAACGACCTGCTGCGTTTCGAGGCTCCGGTGCTGGTGGATGACCCCGAGGCCGACCTGGAAGTGCGGGCCTGGCGATTTTCGTACAACGCCCGGGGGATCATCGAGATCCCCAACCGGCTACGGTCGCGCGACACCGCCGTGATCATGGTACACCCCTGGGGCATCGACGACGGCCAGGGCTGGACCACTCCCGAGCCGGCGGGAATCGCCGATTTCTGCACGGTCGAGAAGAACCATCTCGCGGCCCGGCACACCCGTGAGGTGATTGACCCGTTTCTGAAGCGGATGCGGGGGAAGGCGCAATTCATCATGTACAGCCTGATTGGCCAGCGCGATGACCTGCGGATGAAGATGTACCGCACACTGCATGGCACCCCGACCCCCGCCGAACGGGAGACCGCCCGCGCGGCCGTTCTGCAAAAATTGGCCGCGTTCAATTATCGCGGCGGCCCTCTGATCGACGAGATTCCCGTTTCGACCGCAACCCCCGTGATCGACTACTTCCGGCAGTACGGCGGCACCGACGCCTCGGCCCGCTACAACCCCGCCGGCTTCTGGGACCTGCCCGTGCCGGTGACCTCCGACATCACGGTCTTCCCGGACGACGTGTTGATTTTCGACGTCGACGGCTACGCGATTTTACGCGACTTTCTGAAGCGGCATGGCATTCGGCACGTGCTGCTGGTGGGCTACGCGACCGACATGTGTTTCTGCAAAACGACGGCGGGCTACGACAATCTCTCGAAGGACTTCAACGTCTTCCTGGTGGGTGACGCCTCTCTGGCCACCTTCCCAGCGAATAACACCCCCCGCTACGCGACCAACGCGCACATCTCCTACGCCAGCCTGATGAACCTCGTCACCCAGGTGTCGTGGGTGAAACCCCTCCGCGACTGAGCCGACGCGACACCCGCCTTTCCTCCCCGCACGCTCCAGGCCCCGGTCCCGCGTTCCCGCCGCCGGGATCGCGCGCGGGCCTTCGTCGGATGAATAGGCTTCCCGCTCCTCCGCTCACCGCGTTCCCCGATGGAGTACACGCTCCGGGAGGACGAGGCTCCGTCCGAGTCGCCGCTGCGTTTGCATCAGCCCGCCATCGTTCCCCTGGGCAGCACAACCGCGTCCACGGGAGTCCGCCACTCCCCCCCCTCTGCGGCTGCCTTTGCCCCTTCCAAGCGAAGCGAGAGGCCACTCTCCCGCGCAGCATGACGCTCTCGGACCGCCGGGATTTGGAATAGAAGACCTGCCCCGTATTCGTCCTCGTACGACGAATTTTCCAATTTGTCGAACGCACAAGTGTCCTACGACTTCGCCCTCAGTGCCACGAGGTTCCGCCATGCACATCCCACGGCAGCACGCGGCGCCCCCGGGCTGGTAGCCGCCGAAAATGAATTCAACCTGTCAGGAATTCTTTCCGCAGCGGGCATCATGCATGCGGATCAAACACGTGCCACCATACTCACCGGGGAGGGCACCGAATAACTTTGGACTGACAGACCTCGAGGTCCGTCACCTCAACGACGCCCGGTCATGGAGGTTTGGGCAAGCCACGACAGACTCAGACCGCATGGCCCTTCCACACTCCCCACGCAGTCATGCGAAGTCAGCTGCTCAAAAATTGTGCGAACCAGGGCGAACGGGCGGGCGTGATTGAACCGCCCCAGAGCAGCCTGTATTCTGCCCCCTTCACCATTTCGGGAGGGATTTCCTTCCCGGTGCCAGCCTGTCGAACGGATTGAGGATGCACGGAGCGCGTATTCTGGTGACCGGTGGGGCGGGTTACATCGGCAGCCACACGGTCCGACTGCTGCGCGAGCAGGGATACGACGTCTGGATTTACGACAATCTTTCGGTCGGGCATGCCGAGGCGGTGGGGGGCCGGCAATTGATCGTCGGAGATCTGGCCGATCGGACCGCGCTCCATGCCGCGTTTGAGCAGCACCGCTTCGCCGCCGTCATTCATTTCGCCGGAGTCGCCAGCGTCGGAGAGTCGATGCGCGAACCGCTGCTGTACTATCACCAGAACGTGGCGAACACCCTGGCCCTGCTGGAGGTGATGGCGCGGCACCAGGTGCAGAAGTTGGTCGTTTCGAGCAGCTGCACCATTTACGGCATTCCCACCCAAACCCCCATCCTGGAGACGTCGCTCCCCAACCCGGTCAGTCCCTATGGCCGCAGCAAGCTGATGATTGAATGGATGCTGCAGGACTGTGCGGCGGCGTGGGGACTCGGGTTCGCCGCCCTGCGGTATTTCAACGCCGCCGGGGCACATCGCGATGGCACCCTGGGAGAGGACCATACTCCCGAATCGCACCTGATTCCCCTGACACTGCAGGTCGCCGCCGGTCAGCGACCGCATCTCGAGGTGTTCGGAACCGACTATCCCACCCCCGATGGCAGCTGCATTCGCGACTACGTGCATGTGGAAGATCTGGCGCGGGCCCATCTCGCGGCTCTTGAACACATCCAGCCGGGGGCAAAGCTGTTCTGCAATCTGGCCACCGGCCGCGGCTGGAGCGTCAAGGAGGTAGTGCGTCTCTGTGAACAGGTGACCGGGCGGGAAATCCGCACGATCGAGCAGCCCCGACGTCCGGGCGATCCGCCACACCTCGTGGCCGCCGTCAACACCGCCCGCACTGTGCTGGGATGGGAACCCCGCCATGTCGACCTGCGGGACATCATCGAAACCGCCTGGAACTGGCACCGGACCCATCCGCGGGGCTACTCCCCCGCCTGACGGGGGGTGGTTTGAGAATCGGCGGTCCGATGTTCGTGATTGCCCCAGCACCGCCGCAAGCGTTCTCAGCCCACTCGGGAGGACTTTTTCGAGGGGGCGGCCAGAGCCAACGGCCCCTGCCGGTGAGGGGGGCGTCAGCCTGTCGCCCCAGGTTGCCAACGAGGTAGAATGGGATTGTCAGACGCCTGAATTGGAGCCTTCGACCGTGACGCGCCCGACCGATCCCCGACCGCACCGCTGTTTGAGAATCGCCTGCTTGTGGCTGGCGGCCGGGCTGGCCGCCGCTCCCGCTGGAGTCTGGGGGTCCGAACCGCGGCTCGACTTCAATCGCGACATCCGACCGATCCTGTCGGAAAACTGCTTCTATTGCCATGGGCAGGATGGCAACAAGCGGCAGGCCGACCTGCGGCTCGATCGACGGGAGGACGCCATCGCCAAACAGGCGCTCGTGCCCGGCGACCTCGACTCCAGCGAATTGATCCAACGGATCCGCTCGACGAATCCCGATGAGCTGATGCCCCCGCCCAATTCCAACCGGCGGCTCACCGACACCCAGAAGCAATTGCTGGAACGCTGGGTCCGGGAAGGCGGAGAATACCTCGACCATTGGGCGTATGTGGCCCCCGTCCGTCCCGCCGAACCCGCGGTGCGGCAGGAGAACTGGGCGCGGAACCCGCTCGACCGGTTCATTCTGGCCCGGTTGGAGGCGGAAGGGCTGCAGCCGTCGGCGGAGGCGGACCGGGCCACGCTGATCAAACGGCTCAGCATCGATCTGACCGGCCTGCCCCCCACTCCGGCCGAGGTGGACCAGTTCGTGGCCGACCGCGATCCGCAAGCGTACGAGAATCTGGTGGATCGGCTGCTGGCCAGCCAGCACTACGGCGAGCGGATGGCGCTTCCCTGGCTCGATGCCGCCCGTTATGCCGACAGCAACGGGTTCCAGCAGGATGGCGACACCTGGCAATGGATCTGGCGGGACTGGGTGGTGCGGGCGCTCAACAGCGACCTGCCGTTCGACCAATTCACGACCTGGCAGCTCGCGGGGGATCTGCTGCCCGATGCGACGCTCGACCAAAAAATCGCCAGCGGCTTCAACCGCAACCACCTGCTGAACGGCGAAGGGGGGGCGATTCCGGAAGAACAACGGTTCGTGATCTTGTTCGACCGCGTCGACACCACCGCCACAACCTGGCTGGGGCTCACGATGGCGTGTGCCCAATGCCACGATCACAAGTACGACCCGATCACCCGGCGGGACTATTACGGCCTGTTGGACGCCTTCAACCGGCTGCCGGAATCGGGGGTACCGCAGTATTTCTCGTCGCGCATCCGGGTGGCCCCCCCCTTTGTCGAGGTCCCGACGGAAGAGAACAAGGCGCGGATTGCGGAGTTCGAGAAGCGGATTGCCGATGCCGATGCGGCGGCCAAACCGATCGCCGACGCCGCGTTCGAGGGGTGGCGGGCGGGGCTGTTTGTCGATGGAAAACCGGGCGAGGGGAAGGGGCTTCCCGATCCCCTCGCGACAGTGCTGCGGAAGCCCGAAGGAGAACGGACCGAAGACGAAAAGAAATCGATCGAGCCGGGGCTGCGGAAGCACTTCGATGAGAAGGTGCGCGGCGGCCTGGCGGGCAAACTGCCGGTGCTGACGCAGGCGGATCAGATTCGCGGGCAACTCAACGCCTACCGGGCCGATCAACTGCCCCGGGTGATGGTGATGAGCGACTCGCAGCCGCGCGAAACGCACATTCTCGATCGGGGAGAGTATCTCAAGCCGCTCGAAAAGGTTGCGTTCTCCACCCCCGCGTTCCTTCCCGCCCCTGCGGAGGGAGCGCCCGCGAACCGTCTGGGGCTGGCGCAGTGGCTGGTCTCGCCGCAGCATCCGTTGACCGCGCGGGTGCAGGTGAACCGGATGTGGCAGCACTTTTTTGGAACCGGTTTGGTGAAGACGTCGGAAGACTTCGGCGTCCAGAGCGAATACCCGCTGCATCGCGAACTGCTCGACTGGCTGGCGGTGGAGTTTCGCGAGCGGGGCTGGAGCCAGAAGGCGATGCACCGGTTGCTGGTGACCAGCGCAACCTACCGGCAGTCGAGCCGGTTTCCGGCCGAGCTGCGCAACCGCGATGCCGAAAACCGCCTGCACGCCCGGTCCAGCCGATTGCGGATGCCGTCGCTCTTGCTGCGGGACTGGGCGCTGGCCTCGGCAGGGGTGCTCGATCGGCGGATCGGCGGGGTTCCGGTGTATCCGTATCAGCCCGATGCGGTCTGGGAGGCGCTGGCGATTACCAAGGAACGGGACTTCACCTACCCGGCGTCGAAAGGGAGCGACCTGTACCGCCGCAGCCTCTACACATTCTGGCGGCGGACGGTCGGCCCAACGAACATGTTCGACACCTCGAACCGGCAAACCTGCCGTGTGCGGCAGAGCACCACCAGCACCCCGCTGCATGCTTTGACGACGCTGAACGATCCGACCTGGGTCGAGGCAGCGCGGTTGTTGGCCGAGCAGAGCTACAAATCGGCCGCAGATCTCGACGGCCGGCTGCAGACGGCGTTTCGCCGGGTGGTCTGCCGGCCCGCGACCCCCACCGACCTCGCCCGGCTCAAGCGGGCGTACGAACGTCAAGCGGCGATCTTCTCGCGCGACCCCGCCCAGGCCGAAGCGCTGCTGCTGGTGGGTGCCGCCCCTCGGGATGCGGCAATTCCCGTGGCGGAGCATGCCCCGCTGACGGCGGTCTGCCTCGCGATTCTCAATCTGGACGAAGCGCTGACCCGCGAATGAGGCGCGGCGCTGCCGTCTGCTGTTCCTGTCTGACTTTCCACGAGAACCAATTCGATCCATGCCGTTCGATTCCAAGCTGCAACGCAAGATCATGGGGCAGTTCGCCACGGGGGTGACGGTGGTCACCACGGGCGAAGGGGCCGCCCGCACCGGCTTGACGGTGAGTTCCTTCACCTCGCTGTCGCTCGATCCACCGCTGATTCTGGTGGCGATCGACAACCGCTCGACCAGCCGGGACGACATCCGCCGCAACGGCAGCTTCGCCGTCAGCATTCTGTCGGTCGACCAGGAAGAGGCGTCGCGGAAGTTCGCCACCCCGGGTCCGAAGGATTTCTCGGCCTTCGCCTGGAAGACCGCCGTCACCGGGGCCCCGATCCTCGAGGGCTCTCTGGCCTGGGTCGACTGCCGGCTGCACTCGGTGCTGCCCGGGGGAGACCATGAGATCTTCGTCGGCGAGATCGTGGCGGGGGAAGCGGCCGAACAGCAGACCCCCCTGCTCTATTACTCGGGCAAGTACCGGCGGGTGACGGAATGAGCGTGTCGGCCCCTCCCAGGCTGCGGAACTTCATCGACGGAGCCTGGCACGCCCCCACGGGGGCCGAGTATCTGCCGGTGGTCAACCCGGCAACCGCCCGCCCGTTGGCGGAGGTGCCGCTGTCGCCGCGTGATGAGGTGCATGCGGCGGTCGCGGCGGCGACCCGCGCCTTTCGCCAGTGGCGGTTCGTCCCGGCCAATGACCGCGCGCAGTTTCTCTACCGGTTCAAAGCGGGGCTGGAGTCGAGACTCGACGAACTGGCCCGGACGATCACCGACGAATGCGGCAAGACACTGGCCGAAGCAACCGCCGAGATTCGCCGGGGAATCGAAAACGTCGAGGTGGCGTGCGGAATTCCCTCGCTGCTGCAGGGCTGGAACAACGAGCAGATCACGCCGGGAATTGACGAACATTGCTTCCGTCAGCCGGTGGGGGTGGTGACTGCAATCACCCCCTTCAACTTCCCGGCGATGATTCCGCTGTGGTTTCTGCCGTATGCGATCGCCTGCGGCAACTGCTTCATCCTCAAGCCGAGCGAAAAGGTTCCCCGTGCGAGCGTACTGCTGTTCGAACTGCTCGAGCAGACCGGGCTGCCGGCCGGGGTGGCGCAACTGCTGCATGGCGGTCGGGAGGTGGTGGAGGGCCTGATCGACCATCCGGGAGTGGCCGCGGTGTCGTTCGTGGGTTCGACGGGCGCAGCCCGGCAGGTCTACGCCCGGGCGGCGGCGCACGGCAAGCGGGTGCAGTGTCAGGGGGGAGCGAAGAACCCCGTGGTGATTCTGCCCGACGCCGACCTCGACCAGACGACACAGATCGTGGCCGACAGCGCGTTTGGCTGTGCGGGGCAACGCTGCCTGGCGGCGTCACTGGCGATCACGGTGGGCGAAGCCCGGCAGCCGTTTCGCGAGGCAATCAGCGCGGCGGCCCACAGTCGGCGGGTCGGATATGGTGCAGCGGCGGGAGTGCACATGGGACCCGTCATCTCGGCAGACAGCCGGGAGCGGATCACGGGGCTGATCGACTCGGGCTGCCGCGCGGGGGCCCGGCCTCTCGTCGACGGCCGCACGCGCCGGGCCGAGGGGGATGAAGACGGATTTTTTCTCTGTCCGACGGTGCTGGATCAGGTCGATCCAACAGCCGAGATCGCCCGCACCGAGGTGTTTGGTCCGGTGCTGAGCCTGCTGCATGCCGACGATCTGGGACAGGCGATTGAGCTGATCAACCAGGCCGAATACGGCAACATGGCCAGTCTGTTCACCCGCAGCGGCGGAGCGGCCCGTCGGTTTCGGGCGGAGGTCGAGGCGGGGAATATCGGGATCAACATCGGAGTGGCCGCCCCGATGGCGTACTTCCCCTTCAGTGGGGCCAAGGCGAGTTTTCTGGGAGATCTGCACGCGCAAGGGCGGCACGGGGTCGAGTTCTACACGCAGACCAAGGTGGTGGTTGAACGCTGGCCGGGTTGAGTGGCACCAGATGCACCAAACAGGGGGAACCGGGGGATGTTCTCGGGCGAAGAGCTGGTGGCGGAATTGCGGGTGATGGGAGTGACCCATGTGGTCTGGCTTCCCGACAGCACCCTTGGAGCCTGGGATCTGGCGCTGGAGGCTGCCGCCGACATGGAACTGATCCGCGTGAGCCGCGAAGCCGAGGCGTGGGCGATTGCCGCGGGGCTGCACCTGGGAGGCCAGACCCCGCTGGTGGTCATGCAGTGCACCGGGCTGTTCGACTCGGGAGATTCGCTGCGTAACTTCCTGTTCGATTATGAATTGCCGCTGTTCGCCCTGATTGGCCACCGGAGTTCGTTGAATCCCGCGGCCAGCGACTCGGCCCGCACCTATACCGAACCGATTCTGCAGGCGTGGGGGCTCGCTTACGTCTCTGTGCGGGAGCCCGGGGATCTGCCGCTGGTTCGCGAGCACTGGAACCGGTGCCGGCAGGCGGGACGGCCGGGAATCGTCTTGATTGGTGAAGGACGAATGTGAGGGAGTTGCGGGAGTTCCCATCGTGTGTGACACCGCGATTCTCTGTTGTCGAATGTGGTCGTCCGTGGAGATAATCGAGGGAACGGGGATCGGTTCGAGACCGGTCCACAGTCCCTCGGCATGTCGCCATCCCCTTTTCAGCCACCCCTTGCTCCATGTGGAATCGATCGTACCGCTGGCAGCGCACCGCCCGAATGTGGGCGGGGGTGCTCGGTTTGGCGGCGGGAGCGGGGGGCTTGGCCGCAGGGCTGCGGCAACCCTCGCCGGCGAATGCCTGCCGGGCCCTGGGAGAATATGCCGGTTCGTGGATGACAACCCGCGAAACGCCCCTGACCTGCCTCGTTCCCGCCGACCTGGGGGTGTTGCCGGGCGATCTGATTCACCGCTCCCGGGGAGACGGCCTGCCGCAGATTGTCGGGAAGGTGGTGGAGGTGGAACCGGGTGAAGGGAATGTCGCTTGGCTGCGGTTTGTGCTGTCGGAAGAGGTGCGTGCGGAACTGACGGCGGGGGGGATCCTGCGGGGAGCATCCGAATCGATTGGGCTGGAGCAGGCGGTGCGGTTGATCGTCAGTCCTGAAGCCCCGCTCGACGAAGCGCTGCAGGCGCGTGATGCGCTCTGGCCGACAGTCGAGCGGGAGATGGTCCCCCGGCTGACGGCGAACCTGTTGAACGAAGTCAAATCGCTCGCCTGGAATCTCGAAGAGGGAGACCGTGAACTGCTGGTGGAGGCACTGGACGAATTGCGCGGCGAGTTGGCACCTCTCGAAGATGAATTGATCGCCTGCCTTTCGGAACGGGCGTGGAAGGAATTCGGGGTCGAGGGGGTGGCCAGTGGCATCTGGCGTGTGGCGGTCACCGGGGCTGACAACGCCCGCAAGGATATGCGCGACTGGTTCCGCCAGGGTCTCGGCTACACCGCCATTCCCGATCGGGCACCGGCGGAATTCCTCGAGGATGATGATCGCGCCCGGTTGAGCCAGGCAATTCTGGAGGAATTGCAACAGTTCTGGGAGCGACACCAGGGAACGATTCTCGAGAAGATCGAAGGGGTGCTGGGTCGTCACCAGGAGGAATTTGTCCGGACGCTGCGCGAGCGGTGGGCCCCCCGGCTGTTTGAACAGGCAGTCGTTCCCGCCTGGAGAGAGGGGGAGCCCGCGGTGGTGCAGGCGGTCGAAACCTACGCCCGCGACTTCACCAACCGTCGCCTGGTCTCGAGTGCCGGTGGTCCGCGGCTGGTCTTCGCCCACGCACTGCGCGGGACCCTGGGCATCAGCGAAGCCCCCCTGCTGATGATTGAACCCAAATCCGATGGAACCGCTCTCGAGATCGAGTACCGTCCGGTGACGCCATGACCGGGGGTCAACGGGAGGAAGCCCCTGCGGTGCCGGAGCAGTCCAACCCCACGGCAACACGCCTCGAGTTGCGCCGGCTGACGATCGATCTGGGGCCCCGGCAACTGCAATTGCGGGAGCCGTGCACCTTGCAGGTGGGGCGCCTGTACCTTGTCTCGGGTCCTTCGGGGAGTGGCAAGTCGTCCTTCGCCCGCGCTTTGTTGGGGTTTGGCGAACTGGCCGATCCACTGATTCCGTGTGCCGGGGAGATCACCCTGCAGTCCGGGGGCGTCACCACCCCGCTCTGGGATGCCGACGGATATCAGCCGGAATCGCGCGAACAAATGGCGTTCTTGCCTCAGGCGGAGCGGTTGGGATTTATCGACGGACTCTCGGCGGCGGACAACCTGCGGCTGTTTTCTCACCTGGCACCGGCCGAAGCCCGCCAGGCGGCCGGGGAGTTGAGCGCCCGGTTCCATCTGGGGAGCTGTCCTGAAACCCTGGCCCGGGCGTCGGGGGGAGAACGGATTCGTCTGTCGGCGGTGCGGGGTCTGCTTCCCCGACAGCGGGGCGCGGGACCGCCGCCGCTGGTGCTGGCGGATGAACCGACCGCCGGTCTCGACCCGCAGGCGGCACGGGCGCTGGTCCGCGAACTTTTGGAACTGGCCGACCGCCGCGAGTCGATCGTGATTGTGATCACGCATGAACCGCACTGGTTCGTACCCGAGGCGCTCGACCAGGTCTTCCCCGAGGAGACCGAGGTTCCGCCGGGAGTACGCATCCTCGAATGTCCGCTGGAGGGTGGACGCGCACATCAGGTTCGGGAGGTCGGCAGTCTGCAGTTCGTACCCCGGGCGATGCCGGGGGGCTGGCGAGCCTGGACGACCCATCACCTGGAACGGACACTGCAGATGGTGGGGGGCCTGATCCTCTCTCCCCTCGCGTTTGGCTGGGGTCTCCTGGGGATCCGACAGCCCGGTGCCCTGGGACGACAGGTGGCGGGCGACGTCTTGTCTCCCGGGACGCTGCTGTTCACGCTGACGGGAACGGTGCTGGTGGCCGGGACCGTGGCGTTCTTTATCTTCGAGCAGACCCCGCGTCCTGAACTGGTCGAACCACTGCTGTTGCCCGAGATCTTGCGGGCGACGGGCCACACGCTGGTGCGGGTGGTCTTGCCGCTGGGAGCCTGCGGATTGGTGGCGACGAAACTGGGGGCGGCGCAGGCGGCCCGGCTTGCCTCGGCGGTGCGGTCGGGATTGCTCGAGACCCTGGCTCTCGCCCGCTGGCGTCTCGAGAGTTTCGCTCTGGTGCCCGCAGTGCTGGCCCAGGTGCTCTGCATGTCATTGGCGACGGGGGCGTCGCTGGTGGCCGGGCTGGTGATGGCGGCCCTGGTTTACTCGGCCGGCCATGCCGGAGCCCCGCTGGGTCTCTCGCTGAATCTCATGCTGTCGGGGGTCCAACTGGCACCGCATTGGTTCGCGTTCCTGGCGGCCAAAGTGGTCGCCTCGGGATTTCTCGCGGGGACGCTGGCGGCATTGTTCGGGCATGCCCCCGCCACATCCGAACAGGATGTCGCACGGGCCGTGCATCGCGCCCTGCTCTGGGGCGTGCTGGCGGTCATTGCCTGCCAGTGCCTGTTGATCATCGCGGAGTTCGCCGGGGATCCCCCGAAGGCACCCTCGCGGCGCGACGTGCTCACAACCCCCACGTCCGTCAGCGAACGCTGACGGACGGCCGGACCTCGGAGGCGACAGCCCAGTACGGAAACTCCGCCAGTCCCTCGTATGGCGAAGTTTGCCTGGGGCCGTGGTCGCGGCAGTGATCGCGCCGCGTTGGCTCGGACAACAGGGCTCGGACGACCTGGTTGCGGGGTGTTGGACGGCGATCGGCCCGGAACAAATCAGGCGGTGGCCGACGCCGCGAGACACTGCTCGAGCGCCTCCATCTCGACCCGGCTTCCGAGCGCCAAGGGGGTTCGTTCGTGGATGCTGTGCGGCTCGATGTCCAGGATTCGCCGCCGGCCGTCGGTGGCGATCCCCCCCGCCTGCTCGACCAGAAACGCCATGGGACTGGCCTCGTACAACAATCGCAGTTTGCCGCCGGGATTGTCGGCGGTGGGGGGGTAGAGGAAGACCCCTCCCTTGAGCAGCGTGCGATGCACATCGGCGACCATCGAGCCAATGTAGCGGGACGAATAACGCTTGCCGTTCAGTCCCTGACGCAGGTTGTGCACGAAGGTCTGATAGCCCTGGGGAAAGGAGTCGACATTCGCCTCGTTGACCGAGTAGTACTTCCCCTGCCCGGGCATCTTGATGTCTTCGTGAGACAGAACGAAAGCACCAATGGCGGGATCGAGTGTGAATCCGTGCACTCCTCGTCCGACGCTGTAAACAAGAATGGTCGAAGACCCGTAGACGACATAGCCCGCCGCGACCTGCCGGGAACCGGGCTGCATGAGCCACCGCTCGACATCGTGATAGTCGGCGTTTTCGGGACGCCGCAGGATGGAGAAGGTGGTTCCCACACCCACGCCGACGTCAATATTCGACGATCCGTCGAGGGGATCGAAGATGACGGCGTACTTGGCATTGGGGGTGGCGTGCTGAATGGTGATCGGGGTTTCGTTCTCTTCGGAGGCGAGAATGCCGATGCTTTCACGCACACTCAGGTTGTGGTGCAGCACGTCGTTGGCGTAGACGTCGAGTTTTTGCTGGATTTCCCCCTGCACATTCACGGCTCCGTGCTCGCCGAGAATGTCGCTGAGGCCGGCGCGCTGCACCTTGGCCTGGATCATCTTGGTCGCCAGCGTAACCCCCGAGAGCAGCCACGAGAATTCGCCCGAGGCTCCGGGAAACTTGCATTGATCCTGCAGGATGTGCTGCTGGACGGTGACGATCGGTTTGCGCTGGGTCGTGGACATGACTCGGGGGATGACGGCGGCAACGGGGGGCAGTGGGAAGTGCAGACTCTTGCGGGCCACCCAGAGAACAGCCGGAGCGCATCGGCGATCTGTGAAGTGCAGGCGTCTGGATTGTCCCCAGTGCATGCTTCGGGAACCAGTGACGCCGATGCAGGGAGACCTGATTTTCTGAAATCAGGAAGCGCGGGCCAAGAAACCGACACGTCAACACACGAACTCGAGGGATCGGCGAGCGGACAACCGCCAGAACCGGAATAGAGCCGTGTGGCTGGAGCTCCGGGTGGACAAATTCTTTTGATTCATCCGCCGGCGAATTGGCAGATTCCTCGCAAATTGAGTTGACATTCGGCATCGGGGTGGACATTTTCACACAATTGTGTGCCGGTTCCTTTCGTGTCCTCGTTCCCGCTGCCCCACCCGATCATGAAGAAAAAAGAGCCGCCTCAGTCCAAACGCCCGCAGTTTCGGCGTTTGATCGTGATCGACAACGCGTTGCGGGCGGTGGACTATCCCACCGTCGATCAACTGGCCGAAGTGGTCAACATGAATCCGAAAACGATTCGTCGCGACCTGATCTTCATGAAGGATGAGTTGGGAGCCCCGCTCGATTTCTGCCGAGAACGGAATGGCTGGCGGTACACCGATCTCAATTGGCGGCTCCCTGACTTCAGCGTTTCGCAGGGGGATTTGTTGGCGATGTTTCTGGGGTCGCGGATCCTCGAGGATTTCCGCGGGACTCCCTCACACGTCCAACTGCGCCGCTCTCTGCGGCGGATGGCCGATCTGCTGCCCGATCAGGTGACCGTGCAGTGGGAAACCATCCAGAACGCCCATTCGGTCCAGAAATCGAACACGAACCGGCAGGATCTCGAGACCTTCCGCAAGCTGGCCGACGCCGTGCTGCATCGCAAGCAGGTCAAAATTGTCTACTGGTCGGCTTCGAAGGATGCCACGACCATCCGGACGGTCGACCCCTGGCACCTGACCTGCATTGATGGGGAATGGTACGTGATCGGCTGGTGCCACCTCCGCAAGGCCCAGCGGACCTTCTCCCCCAACCGGGTGCGGAAGATCAAGTTCACCGGCGAGAGTTTCTCGGTTCCCCCCTCGTTCAGCATCAATGAATTTCTGGCGGGAACCTTCCGGGTGGTGGGAGAACCCGACGCGCCCCTCAAGACCGTCCGTCTCGCCTTCTCTCCTTCGGCAGCCCGTTACGTCAAGGAAAAGGTGTTCAACGACAGCCAGACCGTCACCTCGACGAAAGATGGGGGCTGTGTGTTCGAAATCAAGCTGAGTTCATTCATCGAGATTCGCCGGTGGATTCTGTCGTGGGGTTCTGAATGCCAGGTCCTCGAACCGCCCGAGCTGCGGGCCGACATCGTCCAGCAGGCGCAGGGAATCATCTCGCGCAATCACGCCCCCGTGCCGCCCCGCCGCCGCCGGGGACGCCCGCGAAAGCAGGTTTGATTTGCCGCATTGCGAGGCCAGCCCGGCGAGTGACCGGGCTGGTTTCGCACCAGGCAGCCCCGGTCGCTGGTCCCGGTCGCTCCCAACGGTGATTATCTTCTGTACGGTCTTCGCCAGGTCCGTTGAGCATGAGTGTCTGGACGTGGGCGGAGGCGATCGAACCAGTTCCCTCCCGGCATCGACTGACGCTGGGGGAAGGTCATACGCCCCTGGTGGCGTCGCGCTCGATCGGTCCCCGGGCCGGATTGTCGGGGCTCCATTTCAAACTGGAGAATCTCTCGGCGACTGGCTCGTACAAGGACCGATTCGCGGCGGTGGCCGTCTCGGACATGCTGGCCCGCGGCCAGACGCGGTGCCTGGCGACCAGTAGCGGTAACACGGGAGCGGCTCTTGCGGCGTACTGTGCCGCGGCGGGAATTGACTGTCATGTCGCTCTCGTAGAAACCGCGCCGCTTGAGAAATGCCGCCAGTTGCTGGCGTATGGTGCCCGGCTCCACCGGATTCGCGGGTTTGGCTTCCGCCCCGAAGTCACCGCCAAGATGCTGGGCGCTCTGCAGGAGTTCGGAACCCGCCCCGATTCGGCCATGCAGATCAGCGCCTACCGGTACAGTCCCCGGGGAATGACTGGCGTGCAGACGATTGGTCTGGAACTGCCCGCCCAGGTGGCCGCCCCCATCGACCAGGTCTTTTGCCCCGCCGGCGGTTGCGGCGCCGCCGTGGCAATCGCCCGCGGGTTCCGCTGGCTGGCGTCCCATCGTGGATTGTCCCGCGTGCCGCGGATCGAAATTGTTCAACCCCGGGGGAACGACACCATCGCCTCGGCCCTCCGGCGGGGGGAACGGGAGGGGCGGGAGATTGTGTGCGAGACGAGAATCAGCGGATTGCAGGTCCCCAACCTGATTGATGGCAACCTCGCGATCGCCGAGTGCGGGGCGACCGGAGGGACCGGGCACATCGTCGACGACGATGAGATCTGGCACGTCCAGTCGCGACTCGCGCGTGAAGAGGGAATTTTCTGCGAACCGGCCAGCGCAGCCGCGACAGCCGCCGTCCTGCGTGCAGCGGCGGCGGGCGAAGTCGCCCCCGACGCGGTGGTGGTGGCCCTGGTGACCGGATCGGGTTTCAAAGACGCCCCCTCGATCGAACGAATGACGGGACCTGCTCCGATCCCCGTAGTGGAATTCGAAGATTTTCGGCAGGCCGTGGCAACTCCCGGGACGTCTTGACGTCCGCAGGGCTCTCAGTACGGCTCGCCCACCTCTGACGGGATCGCTGTGCCGGGGCACCGGCAGACAGTATGCTCGCGAAGGAGTCGCCGGTCGCCTTGGCCCGGGACCCTTGGTGCTCGCCGAATGGGGCGCAACCGGGTCGACGAGCGGCTCTTTTCGCGGGAACACAGCATGTTGCGCATGGTTCGAGCCTCTTGCCGAAACGGCTTTCTGTCACTTTGCCTGTTGGGGATCGCCTCCCTGGGCTGGGTTCCGACCCCCCGGGTGTTCGCCGCCGACGCCGCCCCCAAACGGTTGATGGTGGTGGCGGGACAAAAGAGCCATGGACCGGTCGGGAATGGCATCCACGACTATGGCTGGTCGGCCCGTCTGATCAAGGTCATGCTCGACAACTCGAACGTGCGGGACCGCGTGGTGACAGAGTTCTTCCTCGACGGCTGGCCGGAGGAGACAACCGCGCTCGAACGGGCCGATACGATTCTCGTCATCTCGGACGGACGGGATGGCGACCTGTTTGAAGAGACCCCGTTTCTGGCCTCCGAAGAACGGGTGCGATTTGTCGCGAAGCAGATTGCGAGGGGTTGTGGATTCCTGACATTCCACTTTTCGACCTTCGCCCCCGACCGCTACTCCCCGCAGGTCCTTGACTGGACCGGGGGTTACTTCGACTGGGAGAGCGAGGGGAAGCGCGAGTGGTACTCGGCCATCAAGACACTCGATACGCCGGTCGAGGTGACCGCTGGAGCCCACCCGATCGGACAGGGGCTCGAACCGGTTCAGTTGCGCGAAGAGTTCTATTACAACCTGCGGTTCGCCTCGGACAAACAGGGGATCACACCGATCTGGCGCGTGCCCGCCCTCGACGGACGCGACCCGGATGGACGGGTTGTCGCGTGGGCCCGGGAACGGGCGAACGGCGGACGGGGCTTCGGGACCACCTGTGGGCACTTCTACGACAACTGGAAGCAGCCGCAATTCCGCAAGTTGATTTTGAACGCTCTGCTGTGGACCGCCCGGGCCGAAGTGCCGGATGGTGGGGTGGAGTCGCGTTTTTTCAGTCACGACGAAATCACAGCCGCACTGGCGGGGGTTGAGGGAACAGCCCGGGCCGAGGTCGACGACCGCCCGCTCCGGGTGCAGATTTACGCCGGCAACGAGGCCCACAAATGGCACAACTGGGAAAAGACCACCCCGGCCATCCAGGCTTTGCTGGAAAAAGATCCGCGGGTGCAGGTTCGGGTTTCGCACCAGATCGAAGACCTGGCCCGGCTCTCGCGCGAGACCACCGACGTGGTTGTGCAGAATTACGTCAACTGGCACGACCATGCGGCTCTGTCGGCCGAGTCGCGGACGGCGTTTGTGAAATTCCTGGAACAGGGTGGGGGTCTGGTGCTGGTGCACTTCGCGAACGGTGCCTGGCACTTTTCCCTGCCGATGGCCGAGGCGGCTGCCTGGCCCGAGTACCAGAAGATTGTCCGGCGGATGTGGAACCACAAGGGACAAAGCGGGCACGACGCGTTTGGCCGGTTCACAGTGCGGCCGACCGGACTGACAGACCCCATCACCGCGGGCCTGGAACCGTTCGAGGTCAACGATGAGCTGTACTTCCGCCAGGAGGGGGAGGGGCCGGTGGAGCCGCTGATCACAGCCCGTTCGAAAGTGACCGGGCAGGACGAGCCATTGGCGTGGACCTATTCCTACGGCAAGGGGCGGGTGTTTCAGACCCTGCTCGGGCACAGCGAACAAACCTACAACACGTTTGAGGCCCGCGAGATGCTGCGTCGGGCGGTGGCTTGGACGGCTGGACGCAAGGTGATCCCTTTATCCCCCGCCAGCGACCCGGTCATCGCCGGTTTGCCGGTGCCGGCCTTCGAGGGACTGCTGCGGGAGGGCAAGATGGGCCAGGCTCTCGACACCCGCAAGGGGGGGGCCCTCGCCCCGGGACGGGCCGAATATCATGAACTGCCCATCACTGTCGAATGCTGGGTCCGGCTGTTCCAGAAACAGACCTACAACATTCTGGTGGCGAGTGAATTGAAGTCGTCCCCCAGCCACTGGGAACTGTTCACCCAGCCGGGGAGTGGCCACCTGACCCTGTTTTCCCCCGGGATGCAGCCCGATCATGTCGGCACAACCGCCGACCTGGCCGATGGAAAGTGGCACTTTGTGCGTTGCCTGCACGAGCCCGAGCGAGTGCGGATTTTTGTCGATGGACGCCAGGCGGCCGACCAGAAGGTGACCCGAAAATCGGCCCGTTCGTCCGACGATGGGTTGGGGCTGGGGACGCTTGTGGATCGGGCCATTGGCTGCGTGGGTTGGCTGGACGACGTGCGCATTTCGCGCGGCCTGCGTGATCCCGAAGGGATTCCCGCAGAACCACTGGCCCGCGACGACGCCACACTGGGATTGTGGTGTTTCGAAAAGCTCGCGGAAGGAGTGCTTCCGGATGAATCGCCCCTGAGTAATGCGGCCCGGCCCGTCGCCCCTTGAGCGGGGCGCATTGCCGGGGTGAGGCCATCCGCCGGGACACCGCGCCGATCCCCTCGCGACCCCTCTCCCGGCGATCGGTTGGGGCTGCTTTGACGCCCCTTCCCCCCCCTTCTTATTATGCGGACATTCGCGTCCATTGATGGATTGGAAGTCCCCTGCCCTGGCAAGGTTCGACCAGTCTCCCACCCCCGACTTTCCGACAGACGATCTTCTGAAAGCATCTGTCGCGAAGTTCAACCCGCCCTGTTGAAACACCCCTGACCGACCCTGCTTCGCGGTCAGCAAGGGGTGTCTGACAGCCGGGACATCCGTTCGCCCCGGAGAATTCCACCATGCGTTGCAGTCTTGGTGCCCGTGTCGCGCTCTCTTGTGTCGCCGGTTTGGCATTGCTTCCTGCGGTGGCCGCTGCCCAGCCCGGGATCAGCTCGACGGCTCCCCAGGCGGTCGCTCCCGGTCAGTCGACCGACCTGAAGCTGCGCGGAGGAAGCCTGGCCAGCCCGACCGACTTCTGGTCGAACATTCCCGGGGCCATGGTGACGCTCCCCACCGAGATCGCGGGGAATGGTACGAACGCGGCTGAAATCACCTACCGCGTCCAACTCCCCCCTGAGACTCCGGTCGGTGTCTACGGTGTCCGGTTGGCGAACGCCACAGGAGTTTCCAATCTCAAGCTGCTGATGGTCGATGATCTGCCCAGTGTGGCGCAGGCCCGCCCCAACCAGGCCCTGGCGAATGCCCAGGTGATCACCCTGCCGGCGGCAGTGGACGGGTACGTCGACAACCTCTCGCGCGACTATTACAAATTCGCCGCCACTGCCGGCCAACGCATCACCGTCGAGGTTGTGGGCCGCCGTCTGGGGTCTCCCCTCGACCCGATGATCCGGCTGTTGGATGCCAAGGGGCGGGAATTGTCTTACAGCGATGATGCGGCCGGCATCGCTCCCGACTCGCTGCTGAGCTATACGATCAAGGAAACGGGCGACTACGTGGTCGAGGTGCGGGACATCCGCTTTCAGGGAGGGGGCAACTTCCTCTACCGCCTGCGGATCGGCGACTTTCCCGCCGTGACCGTGCCTTTCCCGATGGGAATCCAGAAGGGGGCGACCACCCAGGTTGGATTTGCGGGGATCGCCGTCGAGGGAGTCCCCGCCCTGCCGATGACCCTGCCCGCGGACAGCCCGCTGCAGTTCGTCAATCTTTCAGCGAAGGGGAATGGTGCCAAGAGCAGCGGTTTTGGCGTGGTTTCCGTGGGCGTGAGCCCGGAAGCCGTGGAAGTGGAACCAAACAATGAACAGGCCCAGGCCACCCGGGTTGCGGTCGAGGCCAGCCTGAATGGACGCTTTGACAAGGCCGGCGATGTGGACCGGTTCATCATGACCGCCAAGGCGGGAACCCGCTTTATCTTCACCGCCGTGACCCGCCAGGCAGCTTCCCCCTGCGACCTGTTCCTGCGGATGTTGAAGGCGGATGGGGCCGAGGTGGCGTCGGCTGACGATGTCGGCACCAACGACGCGGTCCTCGATTACACCTTCCCCGCCGATGGAGACTACACTCTGGTGGTCGAGGACCTGCACCGCCGCGGAGGATCGGAATTCGCCTACCGGATCGCGGTCGCTCCGTTCGTGGAGAAATTCGATCTCGCGGCCTCGGCCGACACATTGAATATCCCGGCGGGGGGCCTGGCGACAATCACCGTGTCGGCGACCCGCAACAGCTTCGCTGGTCCGATCGAGCTGTCGCTGGTGGGAGCCCCCGAGGGGATCGTGGCCACTCCGGCGGTGATTGGTCCCGGCCTGGCCTCAACGGTGCTGACTGTGGCGGCGGCGGCGAATGCCCCGGCGGGGAAAGTTCACAATCTCAAGATTGTGGGGAAATCGACCCAGGGAGCAGTGACTCACCAGGCGATTGCCACGGTCACCGCCGCCCAGAAGGGGGCGTTCAGCGCCCTGCCTGTTCCTCCCCCGGCACTCGGTGAGACCGTCGCGGTCGGTGTGACTCCCGCCCCGCTGTTCGTGCTGAAGACCGACAAGCCCGAAATTGTGTTTGGAAAAGATCTCTCGGCCACGGTGAAGGTGATCTCCACCCGGGCCGGAGACTTCGCCGAAGAAATCGCCCTGGCGGTCCTCCCGGCCCAGAACGGTCTGCCACCCGGAGTGACGGCGGCGGTGAAGCCGGTGCCCAAGGGAGCCAATGAGGTCGACATCGTCTTCGCGGCCAACAACCAGGCACCGCTGGGACAATTCAGTGCCGTATTGCTGGGAACCGGCAAGCAGGGGAATGTGACGGGATCGCAGCCGATTCCCGCCCTCACCCTGCGGCTGGCGGCCCCGTTCGAACTCAAGCCCGACTTCGAAGGGGCCAAGATCACCAAGGGAGGCAAGCTGAAGGTCAAGGTGGCTGTGGTGCGCAATCCCGCGTTTGCCGGGCCCGTTACCCTGGCGTTTGCCAATCTCCCCAAGGGGGTCACCGCTCCGGCGACGATGATCGCTGCCGACAAGGCCGACGTGGAGCTGGAATTGGAAGCGGCGGCTGATGCTGCCGTGGGAGCGGTCAACAATGTCGTGGTGAACGGCGAAGGAATGAATGGCAACGCCAAGCTGGCGGCCGGCTCGCCGAACGTTGCGTTGACCGTAGAGTAATTGGACCGGATTGAGGGAAGACGGCGGGCGGGCGGGGCGATTGGGCCACGTCCGCCCGCCGCCGACGACTTGAGAGAAATGGTCGCATCCAACTGTTTTTCTCCAGGGCGACGGTCCGACACCCGTAAGAATTGGTGAGATTGGTCCGGTCGGGTCTCCCTTGCCTCACACTGACTTTTGTTGCGGCTTCTGGGGTGCAAAACCTTGACCCGGCTGTTATAAACAGAAATGACCATTTGTTGATGCGTTAGGGGCCCTGCTTTCCCCTGACCGGTCGTCACGCAGTCTCCACTGGAGCGAGTTTCCATGCCCCAACTGCTGTTGAACTGCCGTGCCTGGAGCCATGTGGCTCTCGCGGCGATGTTGGCACTGTCCGCCAGCCTGTCTGTCGCGGCCGAAGGCAAGCCCGCTGCGGCTCCGGCTCCCGCCACAGGTGTGGTTGTCGGTGAACCCACGTCGCTGACCATGGTGCCCGAGAAGGTCACTCTCGCAGGACGTCGCTCGCGGCAACAGGTGCTGGCCACGGGCAACTACGCCAATGGCGAAGTCCGCGATCTGACCGCTGCGACCGAGTACGTCTCCAACAATCCCCAGGTGGCCCGTATTGAGAACGGGGTGATTTACCCCGTCGGCAACGGCACCTGTCAGATTCTCGCGGTGGTCGCCGGCAAGGCGGCCAAGGTCGACGTGACCGTGCAGGGGATGGAAAATCCCCATCCGTTCAGCTTCAAGAACGAGATGCTGGCGGCCCTGACCAAGTCGGGTTGCAACCTGGGAGCCTGCCACGGTTCGCCGTCGGGCAAAGGTGGCTTCCGGCTTTCGTTGCGGGCCTATGACCCGCCCCTCGACATCATGACCCTGCGGACCGAGTACTACGGTCGCCGCACCAACATCGTTTCTCCCGACGAAAGCCTGTTGCTGCGCAAGCCGCTGATGGAACTAGCCCATGGCGGTGGCCGGCGGCTGAAGAAGGGGGATCCTTCCCACAAGATCATGGAAGGGTGGATTTCCGAGGGTCTGCGTCTGGATCCGACGACGGAACCTGACGTCACGAGCATTCAGGTGCTCCCCGAGGGCCGGGTCTTCCAGAAAGATGGCAACCGGCAGCAATTGCTGGTGCTGGCCCACTATGCGGACGGCTCCATTCGCGACATCACCCAGATCGCCTGCTACTCCTCGTCGGCCGAAACCGTCGCCCGCGTTGGTGAAGATGGTCTGGTCGAAAAGGTCTCGCGGGGTGAGACCGCGATTCTGGCCCGCTATCTCGACAAGATGGCCACTTCGTACATTACCTTCCTGGAAGATGTGCCGGGATTTGCCTGGAACAACCCCCCGGAGAACAACTTCGTCGATACCTATGTGTTCGGCAAGCTGAAGCAGTTGCAGATTCTGCCTTCGGAATTGTGCACCGATGAGGAGTTTCTGCGACGTGCCTATCTGGATGCCACCGGACGATTGCCCACGGTTGAAGAGTCGGAACGGTTCCTGTCGGATGCCAGCCCGAACAAGCGCGACCTGCTGGTGGACGCGCTGGTTGAGACCGACGACTTCGCTTCGAACTGGACCCTCACCCTGGGTGATGTGCTGCGGGCGAACGCCAAGCGGCTCAATCCGACCGGTGTCGCCAAGTTCCGTCAGTGGCTGTACGAGTGTGTTCGCACTGACATGCCGATGGATCAGTTCGCCCGGGATTTGCTGACGGCGAAGGGGAGTGCGTACACCAACCCGGCGGCCAACTACTGGCGTGCCAGCCGCGACCCGCAGGATGCCACGGAGACGACCGCCCAGTTGTTCCTGGGAATTCGCATCCAGTGTGCCAAGTGTCACAACCATCCGTTTGAACGGTGGACTCAAGACAATTACTACGGCATTGGTGCGGCGTTTGCCCGCATCGGCCGCAAGAACGCTGCCGATGCGACCGAAGAGGTGATCTTCGTCGCCAAGGGTGGTGAGGTGACTCAGCCCCGCACGGGCAAGCAGATGAAGACCCACCTGCTGCTCAAGGGAGATGTGGATGTGCCTGCCGATCAGGATCGGCGGGAAGTTTTCGCCAACTGGTTGACTTCGGCCGAAAACCCGTTCTTCGCGAAAGCCTCGGTCAATCGGATCTGGGGCCAGTTGATGGGCCGCGGAATTGTCGAACCCGTCGATGACTTCCGTGATTCCAACCCCGCTTCGAACGCCACTCTGCTCGAGCGGTTGGCCCAGGAATTCACCAAGAACAGCTTCAGCCGCAAGTGGGCGGTGAAGACCATTATGAAGAGCCGGACCTACCAGCTCAGCAGCCGCAAGAACCAGTTCAATGCGAACGACGAGATTTACTTCTCGCACGCCAACACGAGGCTGCTGTCGGCGGAGCAATTGCTGGACGCGATCTGCGCGGTGACCTCGGTTCCTGAAACGTTCCCTGGTGCTCCCGCGGGAACCCGGGCGATTGAGCTGGTTGAGCCTCCGGCCGACCACTACTTCCTCAAGATCTTCGGCCAGCCTCAACGGGAGATGGCCTGTCAGTGCGAGCGTTCGAACGAGTCGAACCTCTCCCAGGCACTGCAGATGATCAATGGACCTGTCGTGCACAACAAGCTCCGGGATGCCAAGGGACGCATCCACCAGATGGTTGAAGCCAACAAGTCGGATGACGAGATCATCACGCAACTGTATCTCTCAGCCCTCTGCCGGAAGCCGGTCGAGAAGGAACTGGAAGCGGCGAAGAAGCACATCGCCAACAATCCCGATCGCAAGCTGGCAATGGAAGATGTGGGTTGGGCACTGCTGAACTCGAAGGAGTTCCTGTTCCAACACTGATCCTCATCCGGGGATGAGTCAGACGAACTGAAACCGGGTCGGCATGCGAATGTCGACCCGGTTTTTTTACAGGCCCTCCGTCCCCACATCCACTGCTTCCCCAGCAGTGATCAATCCGCGGCGGGGAAGTGGCGGAACGGGGATTCATTCCCGTCGCGGGAGGTTGGTCGAAGAGAGCAAACGGCCCATATGGATTCAGAGCCGTGGCCCGATTATGCTCGCTGTATGACGCCTGCGGCCCCTCTCACCTCTGGCCCCCAGACCACCCTGGATCACGTGGTGGTGACACCTGAAAATGTGGTGTTGGCTTTTCAATTGGCCGGCCCGGGCTCACGTCTGGGAGCGTTCCTGATCGATCTCGTGATCCGGATGGGACTCTTCGGGGCCGCGCTATTCATCAGCCTGACGGCCGGGCTGTTTGTGATCTCGCTGTCGCTGGCCAGTCTGCTGGTGGTTTATTTTGCACTGGATTGGCTCTATTTCACTCTCTGCGAGGGTTTCCTGCGCGGCCAGACACCGGGCAAGAAAATGTTCGGCCTGCGGGTGATCCACGAAGCGGGATATCCCATCTCAGGGTGGGAGGCCGCCGTCCGGAATTTTGTGCGGGCCATGGATGCGGCTCCCTACCTCGCCGGGGGGAACCTGGGACTGGGCGTCTACGGGGTGGGCTGGCTGGCGATGCTGGCGACGGGAAATTTCCGTCGCCTGGGAGATCTGGCGGGACAGACCATCGTGGTCCAGGAACGCCGGGTGACCGTCCCCCGCGAGCCGGTCATTCTGTCGAAGATCGAACCGCTTCCGCGTCAGGATCTGGGACGCTGGATTCCCCCCATGACGACTCTGGCACTGATCGAGGAGTTTCTCGAACGCCGACTGGTGCTCGATTATGACCGGGGCCATGCGATGTGCCGCAGCCTGGCGCGGGTGTTATCCCAACGACTGGAATACCGAGGCCCCAGGGAACTCGTCGAACGTTACCCCATGGCGTTTGTCGCCCGCGTCTACGCCACATTCCATCCCGTGGAGGCGGGAGACGACTGGCGGGAGACTCAGCCCTCGGCCTCCGCTGGAACGATCGGGTCGAGTCCGACCGGCAGGGGAGAATCGAGATGAACAAGCGTCTGTTCGTCGCCAGGCGGGAGGCCGACTGGAAATCGTTCGAAGCCCTGCTGGAGCGTTTCCAGAAGGGAAAACGGACAAGCTGGGAAGATGACGACGCAGGACAGTTTTCCCGGATGTTGCGCGAAATCTGTCAGGATCTGGCGCTGGTCCAGTCACGCGGCTGGGGTCGGTCTTTGACCAACTACCTCAACGATCTCGTGACCCGGGGTCACAACACCTTCTACCGCGCTCCGCCCGCCCGGCTGGAGGGGCTGAAAGACTTCGTGATCTCAGGATTCCCCAGGGTCTTTCGCCGCAATCTCTGGTACTTCGTTACCGCCTGCCTGCTGTTCTTCGGCCCCCTGGCAGTGACCTGGGCTGTGGTGCAGCGCGAGCCCGACCTCGCGCGGCGAGTGGTCCCCTTCCAGCAACTGCAGGAGGCGGCGAAATCATATGAGAGCTCCCCGGTTGCCGGGGGATCCAGCTGGCAAAAAACCGAGGACGACAGCGGTCAGCGATTGATCATGGCTGGCTTCTACACCCAGCACAACATCAGCATTGCCTTCGACTGTTTTGGACGGGGCATTCTGCTGGGTGTGGGAACCGCCTACACACTGCTCTACAACGGCATTGCGATCGGAGCGATCGCGGGGTATCTCGTGGGAACCGGTCGGCAGGCGAAATTCCTGACATTCGTGATCTCTCACGGCGCTTTCGAACTGGTGGCGATTGCCATTGCGGGGGGAGCGGGCCTGGTTCTGGGTCACGCCCTGCTGCATCCCGGTCGGCGTTCGAGACTCGAAGCCCTCGCGGACCGTGGCCGGGAGGCCATCCAGCTGGCGGCAGGATCCGGAGGCATGCTGCTGATCGCCGCCCTGATTGAAGCGTTCTGGTCTCCCGCAGATATCCCCGACCTGCTCAAGGTGACGGTTGGGATCCTGATGTGGATTCTGGTCGCCGTCTATCTGGGGCTCTCGGGACGGTGGGAGGAGCGTTCGTCGTGACCGTCCGACAGCCCACCATCCCGTTGGCCCCCCGCAGCCTGGGGAACAATCTCGATTTGGCCCTGCTGCTGTTGCGCGCGGGCCTGCGTGGGTATCTCGCGGCGTGGTTTTGGTGCACGGCTCCAGTGGCCGCCCTCATTGGCTCGACGTGTCGGCTTCACCCCTGGAATTTTCCCCAGGCGAGCGTGTTGTTCTTTGTGTCGGCGGGCGTGCTGGGAACCCTGGTCGCCTCCCTGACAGCAGCGCGAGTCTTCAGCGTCTCCCCCACGCTGTCGCAGGCCTACCGCCTGCTGGGCCCCCGTGCCTGGTGGTATCTCACCCAGCGCTCTGCGCGGTCGCTGCTGCAATTGCCGGGATTTTTTCTGCTTCTGTATCCCGGGCTGCTGCTCGCGTACCACTGGCCGTTCCGGACTGAAGCACGGGTCCTGCACAACCTCGAGCCGGTTTTGCATCGGCCGCGGGACACCGCACTGCTCGACAAGGAGCCTTCGCAACTGGCGGGAATCTGGTTCGCGCTGGCAGGACAGGGGCTGCTGCTCTGGGGGGTTCTGCTGTTGACCGTCGACTTTGCGACAACCTGGTTGCTGGGAACCCCCGTGCTGATGGGACGTCTGGGAATCGATCCGGCCTATGCCGACGACAGCGCAGCGATTCTCCGTGCGATGCTGAAGTTCCTCTGGAGCGACCCGTTGGTGCTGGTGGTGGAACTGGCGGTGGCCCTGTTTGTCTTCATGTACCTGCGCATCACATGGTTTCTGTCTTACATCGACCTCCGCGTGCGGAATGATTGCTGGGATGTCGAACTGAAGCTGCAGCAGGAGGCCGCCGAACTGTGCCGCGCAAGCGAAGAGAGCACCGATGCCACGGCCGCCTGACGTCCCGGACACGCGAACTCACGGCGTCATCCCGCCGACCCGCCTGGGGTGGCTGGTTGCGGCCGGGCTCGGGGGATTGGCCACCTTGGCCGAAGCGCAGGAGGCGGAGGTCGAGGACCAGTTGATCCGGCGTCAACTGGACGAGGTGCTGGCCCAGCCCGAGTTCTCGCGTCTCCGGGTTGAGCCTCCCTCCAGCGTCGAAACTCCCCACTGGCTCAAGCAGTTCTTCGACTGGTTCATCGATCTCTTCCCCAGCTGGAAGTTTGATCCCAACACTTCGGGATTGGTGGGCTTCCTGAAGCTGCTGCCGTCGATCGTGGGAGTCTTCCTTGCGGCGGGCATCATCCTCCTGATCATCCGCCTGATCAACAACTGGCGGTCGCGGCAAATCGACGCGGAGCGCAAATTGTCGTCTCTGGAGGTCTCGGTCGGCGCCACTCCTCCCGGCGAATTCCCGGCCGATGAGTACCTCCGGCGGGCTGAGTTGGCGGCCGCGAACGGAATCTTTTCGGAAGCCATCGCCCAACTGCTGCTGGGAACACTCAGCGCCACCGAACGCCAGGGGCTGATCCGGTTCCGGAAGGGGTTGACCTATCGGGATTACCGCCGGGCGCTGCGCAAGGTCCAGCCAGCTCAGGAGGCCTTTCAGACGTTGTGCGGCATCTACCTGCCCGTGGGATTTGGCCGCCGTCCGGCGGACCGGCATCAGTTTGAAGAATCGCTGCGGCACTATCGGCAGGTCGTGCAATCGGTGGGAATACCCGCTGCAGTCGGGCCAGTCTCAGCAACGAACGCGCCCGACACCCCCCCGGCCGCTCCAGCAGCCTCCTGATGGCATCAGCCTCGCGACGGACCCGAAATCCTCGGTTCCGGTCCAGCGCAGAGCGGCCGCCAGCCCCTGCCGAGATCCCGGGGAAGCGGGCGTCAGCCGATCGTTCGACGACGCTGGACGGGATTGTCGACCAGGAACTGGTCCAGCTTCTTCCGGCCCATCTCCCGCACTCCCTGTCGGGCCCGCTGCTCGAGATCGGGGGGAATGTCGAGCCCTGTCCAGGATTCAATCGCCGCCTCGATCTGATGACCCCAATCCATCATCGAACCCAGGGTTGGTTTGACCTGCCGGAACCAATTCCAGAAAGCACTGTCATCAAACTGTTCAACGATCAGGCCGTCAGCGAACCGGAAGCTCGACTTCACTTTGTTATGCACCGGGAGAGGCTCTCCCCCCCCTTCCGGAACCAACAGGTAATCACAGGACCACTCAGCCGTCCCCTGATTGCCCGTGACGGAGAGACTGGAGACGCAGACCTCAATCGGACGTTCGACCTGAGCGGGATGCCTGGGGGTGGTGATCATGGTCCACATCGTCCCCACCTCATCGCCATGCAGGTGAAACCCAAGGTCCTGAAATTCCACATCGGGATGCAGACAGGTCCGCATTCCCAAGGCATCCCGCCGCATCAAGCAGTCGAAGAAGCGCTGCAGGGTCTGGCGGTTGAGTTCTTCGTTCACGATGGGTTGACCGTCGCGAATGTCGCGCGCTTGCCGGCGCGCCAACCGACTGTCTTCATAGGCCAGTCGCCGCACCTGATTGAGGCTGCCCAACGGCAAATGCTCGACCAGAGCATGCCAGGGATCGAATTCCAGAGCTTCGGCAAAGTGTGCGGGGATCGTGGAATTGAAGTCCTGCGCCGGAATGGAAATCGTGGCAAGGGTGATACAGGGGGCACCAGTCCACGGATCGGAGGCATTTTCGAGAGGCATCCGCTCGAGATCCGTCTGCAGCTGGATGCCAAACGCAAACCGCATCACAAACCCCGGTCGCGCCAGGCTTTCACGCAACGCCACGGACAATTTGTCTGGAACATCCTGACCCTGGGGAAGCGGCGTCTCAGCGGGCAAAGGCCTGGCAAACCAACGACCCGCCCGGGGGCCAAACTGATAGGGGGTCTGGCTGTGGTATTCCGCCCCAAACACATTCCCCGGCTGCGAAAAGAACTTCGCCAGAACGGGAAACTTTTGCAGCAATTCGGCCGCCTGCTGCTGTGCCGCTGCCGCCGGATCGGCAGGTGTTGTGCCCTGCGGCTGCGGAGCCGCCGGCTGCAGTTTCATCTGCAGGAACTCCAGGAAATGTCGGGCGTCTCTGGCAAAGAACACCGGATGATCCACCAGCAGGAAATCCTGGACGCGTGACCGGGCGGGATCTCCTCCCGCGCGATTTCCCGGAACATCCAACAACTGGATGGCCATCCCATGGACATCCGGCGGACGCTGGTCCGTCGTATTCCGGCCGTTGGAAAAGCGAATCCACGCGTCGAACACACGGGGTTCCGAAAACAGCCCGACACCGTATTCAGCGGGAAGATCGGACACTTCGAAGTGGGCATGAACCACACCAATGGTTCCCGGATGCTGACCCCGGCTGGCCAACCCCGACGCTCCATGCATCAACCCCATTTTTTCACGGATTTCCGCAAACAGAGCATGCGTCGCCGAGTCCTGGGAATTCATGGGGTCCCCCTCCAGAGAAATGAACTGCGAACCGGATTGACGAGGAACCGAAAGCCTCCACCTCATTTTCCAGCGTAACAGGTCGCGTCAGGGACGCAAGTTCGTCGATCAACCACCCCCGGCGAATCACCCACAGCGTTCACCTGCGCCTCGTGTTGCCGGTGATTGGACTGACAGACACTCTTCGTGCCGCAGGTGACCGGAAACCCCGGAACCAATGAACTGAATTCGGACGATCAATCAGCCTTCTGACCGATTCACCTCCAAACACTCCTGAGGGGTGGCTCCGAGTTGGGTACTGTCGATTGGTTGGTCCCTCCCCGTCTGGACACGATGCTCTGGGAGGAATCCCAATCTTCCGATCCCAACGACTGACATAACCGTCATCACCGACCCCATTGAACTTGACTGATGCGAGTGGCGGTGTCGCGATCTTGACGGTGACTGCAGTTTGTGAAGAAATGATGAAGCCCCGAGAGACTCGCGGGGATTCGCCTCAGGTCGGTGTCACCCGGCACGAGTTTCACGGCTCATTTTCCCTGACGTCGCAGACCGAACATGTCGTCATCCATCGAGCACCGGGCCGCCCAATCCCCTTCTCTCAAACTGGGCTCCTCCGATCGTCTGCCGTCGCACGAACTGAAATTCCTCGCCACCCTCGAACAGGCGGAGCGGTTGTCTTCGCTGCTGGGTGAGCACCTGTCGGTGGACCCGCATGCGGGCCCAAACGGCGCCTACCACATCACCACCCTGTACTGTGACACCCCGGAACGACATGTCTTTCGCCGCCGGGGCCGGTTTGGACTCATGAAGTTCCGCCTCCGGCAATACGGCGATGGTCCCGAACTCTTCCTCGAACGGAAACTCAAACGGGGGACGGTGGTTCGCAAGCTCCGCACGTCGATTCCACTGGAACAGATTGGCCGGTTTGGTGAACGCCCCGACGATGACTGGGAGGGCCACCGCTTCCACCGCCAACTCCGGCGTTGCCGGATGTCGCCCGTCTGCCTGGTCGAGTACGACCGCCACGCCTGGTTCGGAGTGCTCCCCGAGGGAACGGTGCGGGCGACCATCGACCGCAATCTGACGGGGGCCCCGGTCGACGACTGGTCCCTGCAGCGGCCGGCTGATCAACGTCCCTTTCTCGTCAACTATGGAATCTGCGAGTTCAAATTCCGTGGCGCCATGCCCGAACTGGTGCGGCGACTGATCGACACACTGGAACTCGCACCGGTGGGGGTCTCGAAGTATCGCAATTGCCTCCGCACCTGGGATCTCGGGGGGACGGAACCACTGTTTGAACCGGGCTCCGTCGAAACCAGACGGGACGATTGATGGATCGCAGGACTTCCTTCGACTTGCGCACCGCCATGTCGGACCCGAGGGAATTCTGGCGGCAGCCAGGCGAGTTGCTCTTCGAACCGGTATGATGCACCGCTGGCGTTCTCTGGTTCTCTGGCGGTAGCCCTCCCTTGTCTGACAGTCCTGTTGCGTCTCCGTTCCCCTCCGGTCTCCCCGAACTGCTCGCCCCCGCCGGTGATGCCGACGCCCTGCGGGCCGCCGTCGCGAATGGTGCCGACGCCGTCTATTTCGGCCTCGATGATTTCAATGCCCGCCATCGGGCGACCAACTTCACCCTCGCGGCACTCCCCGAAACGATGGCGTACCTCCACAGCCATGGCGTGCGGGGATATGTGACGTTCAACACACTGGTCTTCGCGGGCGAACTCGAGCGGGCGGCGGACTACCTCGCCCAGGTGATTGACGCTGGGGCCGACGCCGTCATTGTGCAGGACCTGGGGATCACTCGCCTGGTCCGGGCCATGGCGCCGGCGTTTGCCGTGCATGGCTCGACCCAGATGACCCTCACCGAGTGGCGGGGAATCGAATTCGTCCGCCATCTGGGGGTGGAACGGGTGATTGTGGCCCGCGAATTGTCGATTGAAGAGATCTCGCGCATCCGTCGTGGCACCACACTTCCCCTGGAGGTCTTTGTCCACGGCGCACTCTGTGTCGCCTACAGTGGACAATGCCTCACCAGCGAGTCGCTGGGAGGGCGCAGCGCCAACCGCGGGCAATGCGCCCAGGCCTGTCGCCAACCCTATCAGCTGTTCGTCGATGGTCAGCAACGGGACCTGCAAGACAAGGCCTATCTGCTCAGTCCCCAGGATCTGGCTGCGTGGGATCTGGTTCCGGAGCTGGCCAAGGCGGGAGTCTGCAGCCTCAAGATTGAAGGCCGGCTCAAGAGCCCCCATTACGTCGCCGCGACCACCCAAACGTATCGGGCGGCCCTTGATGCGGCGGCGCGCCAGCAGCCCTTCCAACTTGATCCTCAGCAGCAACTCGACCTGGCCCAGAGTTTTTCACGCGGCTTTACACACGGCTTTCTGTCCGGGGTCAACCACCAGGAATTGGTCCAGGGACGTTTTCCCAAACACCGCGGAGTGCAGGTGGGGACGGTCGAACGTGTGACCGGGACGGAAGTCCTGGTGCGGCTGGCCAGTTCGCACCAGGGATTGGCTGGCCTGCCGGTGAAGCCGGGCGACGGTCTGGTCTTTGACGAAGGACATCCCGAGCAGGATGAGCAGGGAGGACGGGTCTTCGAGGTCCGCGAATACGATCGTGACGGCCAGCGCGGAGTCGCCCTCGCGTTTGGACGGGGAGATGTGAATTTGCGGGCGATTCCCCAGGGAGCCATGGTGTGGCGAACCGACGACCCCGCGTTGCGGCGCCGCCTCGAGCGCTCGTTCGCCCCCTCGGTCGTCCCCCAGCGCATTCCGCTGCGATTCATCTTTATGGGAACACCCGGCCAACCGTTGCGGGTCCGGGTCCATGATGGATGCGGACATCAGGTTGAGGTCGCTACCCCGCAGCCTGTCGAAGCGGCCCGCAAGCACCCCCTCACCCGTGACTTGGTTCGGGAACAATTCGGGCGTCTGGGGGGAACCCCCTTCCAGCTTGCCGAGATCGAATTTCGCCATCTCGACCCGGCGGACGTTCCTGCGGCGAACGACTCTCTGCCGGTGATGGTCCCCAAGAGCGTGCTCAATGAACTGCGCCGACAGGCGGTCGCCGCCCTCGAATCGGCGCGCCAGCTGCGGAGGCCCCTGCCCGTCGATCGGACCGTACTGTCCAGCCTGCGGCAGGCGGCCAGCCAGCGCTGGCCGGTGTCCACCCCTGGAAGTTCCGTCCAGTCCAGGCTGTCGGTCTTGTGCCGCTCTCTGGAGCAGGTCACAGAAGTCCTGCGGTGGAATCCTCCGGAAGGACTCCCGCCCCTGGAATCGATCCTGCTGGATTTTGAAGAGGTGCGCCGCTCGGCCGAGGCGGTCGTGGCCTGCCGACAGGCCGGGGTGACAGTGGCCGTTGCGACCCCACGCATTATCAAGCCGTCCGAAGACGGGCTGCTGGCCCAGGTGGCCCGCTGTCAGCCGGACGCCGTCCTGATCCGCAACCTGGCAGGCCTCGAGTACTTCCGCGAACAGGCTCCCCAGTTGAAACTCTGGGGAGACTATTCGCTGAATGTTGCGAATGATCTCACGGCCGATCTGCTGCTGCAGTCGGGGCTTGAGCGACTGGTTCCCAGTTACGATCTCAATCTCGAGCAATTGCTGGATCTGCTGGGCCGAATTGATCCGACGCGGTTCGACCTCGTCCTGCACCAGCATGTGCCGATGTTCCACATGGAGCACTGCGTGTTCTCGCATGTGCTGTCGAACGGGACCGACTTCCACACCTGTGGCCGTCCCTGCGACCGGCACCGTGTCGAGCTGCGAGATCATGTGGGGGAATCGCACCCCCTCCTGGCTGACGTGGGTTGCCGGAATACCGTGTTCAACGCTCGGGCTCAATCGGCGGCTCCCTACGTTCCCCGCCTGCAGGGTTTGGGGATCGAGCGGTTTCGGGTCGAGTTGCTGCGGGAATCCGCGACCGAAACCCAGGCGCTCCTGACACAGTACGCACTGGTTCTGGCTGGCCGCTCGCGCGGTCCCCGGGTCTGGCATGAACTGCAGGTGATCAACCAGGTGGGGATTACCCGGGGAACACTCGAATTCGACTGAGCTCCGGATGATGGCGGGACGGCGGGATTCGAACGACCCGGCCGCCCACCCGGGTCGAGCCGCGGAACCCCTCGCTCGCGCTCCCCATCGTCACGGCACCAGACTCAGGCGGCTGCTCAGCGGGGGGGCAGAACACCTGCCTCCAGGTTCGGCGGGGTTCCCACCGCGGGACGCTCAAAGCGTTCGCCGAACTTGGTGAACCCGGGCACAAACCCGCCGTGCGACAGGAAGAACTGGCCCTGTTCAACCCCCATGAACCGGTCCCGGCGATGCTCCTGCCCGGTGGGATCATGGCTGAAGGTCGCAGTGGTCAACTCCTGCCAGGTGCCGTCATGGAAACGCACCCATTGGTTGCCATACAACGCCTTCCGGCGCAGGTGTCCCGTGCTGCCGACAAAATTTTCACTGAATCCGTGCAACCCCTTGAGAAATTGGCCATCCTTGGGTGCCTTCATACTCGAAATCAGCATCCACTGGCGTTTTTCGGGGTGGAAATAAAACCCACTGTAGATCGTCTGGTCCTTGCCGACCGGTTCGGCGGTCACCAGGAACTTCTGCGGCTCACCCGTCTTCCAGTTGTATTTCAGGTGGCTGTGTCCCCCGGTCCCCTCCCCACCAAAAACCGAGGTATGGACCCCTTCTCCCTTCCCCACCAGTGAGACCTGATTCTCTTCGGCCACTTCACTGCGGTCGTTGGCGCTGCTTCCCGTCCCGGCATCCCACACGCTGAATATGATTCGTCGCTCGGTCGGACTGTTGACCTGCATCCCGAAGTAACCCCGCCGAAATCCGCACGCCATGTAGAACGTCGTCACGGGATCCTCGACCGCGGTGACCTCGCTGTAAAACCAGGCGACTTCGGCATTGCGGTCGACGGGGTAGGCCAGGTGGACGGAAGCGGCATTCCGACGGGCGTCGAGGTTGAAGTGGGCCTCTTCGACAGCCGGCCCCGAGAGTTCAAGAGCTTCGATTCGGCCATTGGGCACCCCCTCTTTGTTGAGCGAGGCGAGCACGAACTTCTGATAACCGGCCCCATCGACCGACAGCTCTCCCAGATCGAGAGTCACCGGTTCCGGGCCCCCCTTGGCCATGGCAGTCAGCGACTGCTTCCCCAGGGAGAATTGCAGGTGGCTGGTGGCCTCGGGAGGAAGCGACAGCGTGAGCCGGGCCCGGACCTTGCCCGGTTTGGCAAACTCACCGAAAAACAGCAACTGCTGGTCCGGCCCCACCCAGCGCTGAACACCTTGTTCATTGACCCGGGCCCCCTCCGCACTGGGCGAGACATAGGCGGTCGCCGCCGGAATAATCACGGAGGAAACCTCATCCGCCGCGAAAGCGACGAGCGTGGTGACAGGTGACCAGATCCAGGCAAACCCGACGAGCCAGCAGACAAGTGTCAGTCGCCGAGATTCAGCCACCATCCGCAGAACAGCAAACAGAAGGTTCATCAGATTCCAGTGTCAGTCTGGGGTTTCGGAGCTTGGACAGCGGTCTGGAGGGCAGAAGTTTACACAAATGGGTGTTGAACAGACGACGCAACCCAGATCACATGCCCCAAGACTGATATCAGCGAGTATCGATGGAAAATCGGAAGATCAGCCAAGGCCCTCAGGAACTGCCTCAACGGCAGTCTCCTGCCGAAGTCGATGGCAATTGTGATTTTTTCCTGAGAATTCCAGTCCTGAGTTGCCTGCTGCGGGCATGGGAATCCGATCGACTCATGAGGAAGTTCTGAGAGCCACACACCCACGGCCAGTCGCGCGGCTGATGGTGACCGCCTCTCAATTCGTGCCAATTGCCCAATTCCCGTGCACCCCTGGACTCTGGAGAATCTCTCAGCGGGAACCTTCCCCCACCGAACGTTGTCTAACTTGTTGAGAAGAAACAACTTTCTTCGCGATGATTGCCACTTGAAAGTGGTTGCCATTGCGAAAAAATTGGTTCAGGCATAGATTTCGCATGCATCGGAAACGGTGCATGTCTGGAGTGTCGCACTTGGCAGGGAGCCAATTGCTTTCCCGACAGGAGGCTGTTTCCTACGATGTCAGTCGCGGTGCGAAATGAACGGTTCCGGCACTCAACAACTGTTGAGCTGGATTGGCTCGTTTCCACCGTAACGGTCGAGGTTCATCCGGAGGAGCGACATGATGTCTATTGAACCGCTGCACAGGCAAGGACGCCTGCGACGCAACACCAATCGGGCGGTTGTCCCCATTGCGTGGAGTGCTTTGGTGTGGACTCTCGTTTATCTGCCGCTGGTCCCCGGTCTGGCCCAGGCCCAGACCGCTGCGCCCGCCAGGATTGCTTCGCGGGCGGCTCTCGCGGCTGACCCAGCACGCCCGGTCACGGGTACTCTGTTTATCTCGGGGGGAGGTCGCCTTTCGGAAGCCTCACTGGAACGCTTTGTGGATTATGGCGGGGGCGATCGCTGCCGGCTGGTTGTCATTACCACCGCCAGTGAGACGGCCGAGACCCCCGAAATCGAACCCCGAATCGCTCCGTTTCGCAACCTGAAACTGAAAGACCTCTGCTTTCTGCATACCCGTGAGCGGGATGTGGCCGACTCGGAAGCCTTCTGCCTGCCGCTGACCACCGCAACCGCGGTCTGGTTCATCGGAGGTCACCAGTCGCGTCTCACCGAGGCCTATCTCGATACCCGCTTCGAACGGGAGTTGTGGAAGGTGCTCGAACGGGGAGGGGTGATCGGTGGGACCTCAGCCGGTGCCGCCATCATGTCCCAGGTCATGATCAAAGGGGGCAACCCGGAACCGGAACTTGATCGTGGCTTCGGCTTCCTTCCCGGTACGGTGGTCGACCAGCATTTCCTCAAACGGCATCGTCAGGATCGACTGCTCAACGCCCTGTCTTGCTTCCCCGAACTGGTCGGTTTGGGCATCGACGAGGGCACGACTCTGGTCGTCCAGGGCCGCAAGATGACCGTTCTCGATGAGTCTGATTCTCAGGTGATGACCTGCCTTGCTCCCACCGGCGAGCGGGCCCCCCGGACCGAGCTGCTCCAGCCTGGGGATGAAGTGGACCTGTTGGCCCTGGCACGCTCGGCCAACCGTCGCCTGAATCCGCGACTTCCGGACCCCAATCCAATCCACGAAAAGGGTTTGCCCCAGGGAACGGTTGTCTTGTCGGGGGGTGGTGAGGTTCCTCGCGAGGCAGTCGAACAGTTCATCGAACACGCTGGTGGACCGCAAAGTCTGATCATTGTCATCACCACCGCCGCGGGCGAGACCGCTCCCGATGCGGAGGACACCGTACGGTTCCTCAAAGAGTCGGGAGCCACCAATACGCTCTGCCTGCACATCGCCGACCGCCAGCAGGCCAACGATCCCCAGATTGCCGAGATGTTCGAGCAGGCGGGAGGAGTCTGGTTCACCGGTGGTCGCCAGTGGCGGGTCATCGACGCTCTCGAAGACACACTGGTCCATCAGCAACTGCGCGAGCTGCTGCGGCGAGACGGGGCGATCGGGGGTTCAGCGGCTGGAGCCTCCGTGCTGGCCAGCTATCTGGTGCGGGGGAACCCGGTCTCCAACCGGCATGTCATTGGTGAGGGGTACGAAGACGGTTTGGGACTGCTCCCGGGAACCGCTGTCGATCCCTACTTCTCGCAGCGCAGCCGACACGGAGATATGGCCCACCTGAAGCGTCTGCACCCGCAGTTGCTCGGCCTGGGTCTCGATGAAGGAACCGCTGTCCTCATCCGCGGTGAAGACCTGAATGTCTACGGCTTCAACCGTGTCTCGATGTTTGATGTGATGGATACCGAGCAACAGAGTGAGGAAGATTGCGAGATTCTCCTCGCAGACGACCGCTACAACCTCCTGGAACGTTCGCGAGTCGGCTCGGTCAACACGGATGACGACCGCGAAACCCGCCGGGCGTTTGTGGCGGTCGACGAGGCGGCCGATGAGGAAGTGATCGAGGTTTCGACCCCGCCTCTCGTCTGCGAGTAACGTGGAAGAGGAAGAGGGCTCCCCACGCGGGAACAAAAATGTCAACAGGGGCTGGATTCTGCGGAATCCAGCCCCTGTTTTTTGTTTGGCAAGGGTCGTTTCAAGGGGTTCAACCCCTCGCCTGGCACTCACACGATGCCCAGGCCCAACTGATAAATGGCCGCGGTGTCGAGGACTGCATCATTTGTCTCAAACAGTCGTCGTATGGCCCCCTTGTGGATCTTCATTTTCAGGCCCCCCACCCCGATCGCCCCATAGCAAACAACTCCCCCACGATCGGTTCCCTTATCGAAGACCTCGACCCCGGCAATCCCCGCGGGTGGAACGGCATTCAGATCAATCGCCACACGGAGAGCGGTCAACTGACCACGGGTTTCGGCGGAGAGCAACTCGACCCCTGCGGCTCCTGCAGCAATCACCAGCGCCGCCCCCTCACAGGCGGTCCTGGTCTCCACGGCGTTTCCCGCCGACACGGCAGTGACCTGGGCCTGGGGAAGTACCTGTCGAATCGCCTCACAGGTCTGCGCAGCCCTCTCAACCGAGCGGGAAGCCACCCGGACCCGGGCCCCTTCCGAGGCGAGGATCTGCGCGGCTCGTTGCCCAACCGGGCCTGTCCCCGCCAGGACCACCGCTTCACAACCCGCCAGGGTCAGGTGCTTTCGGGCCGAGAGAACCGCCGCCGCCGCGGTGGTATTCGAGCCGTTGGAATCCATCAGCACCGAGACCCGCACCGGCCCAAAAAACACCTTCTGGACTTTCGCGAGCAACTTCTCGCCCGCCGCGACATTGCTGCCGCCAATGAAAATCGCCGTCGACTTCAGATCTTTCGGTCCCCGGGTGAACATCGCCCCATGCACCAACGGCTCGACCACTTCGGGAGTCACGCCGCCGTAGGAGAAGAGATGATCGACGTCGGCATCCACGGCCACCACCCGGTCAAAGGTGCTGGGGAGCGGATCGGTGTCGAGTTGGATGAGGATGGTTTTCATGCCCTGAACCCCGGATCAAAGTGGGAAAATTGAGAAGTCTGCCAACGGAGCGCTGATTCCGGACACCCACTTGGTATCGAAAAAAGGCACGCTCCAGAGCCAACTGGAACGTGCCTGAAACAGCACTCAGATCAATCCGGTCGCTGGATGTTCCCCGTCAAAGTGGGGAATGCGACCTCACCAGCCCTAGTTGCCGGCGAAGGGGTGCTTGGCGGTGTTCTTCTTGGCGAGCATTTCGCTGGCCGAGGGCTCACCCTTCATCGCGCGGGCGATGGCGAGCTTGGTGGCTTCGTAGTTGTACTCGAGGATCTTCTTGTCGTCGCTGGCATCCCAGTGAATGAAGACGCCACAGACGATCACGAGGTTTTCGCACTGATCCTTGGGAATGATCCCCTGCTCAACGCAGTCAGCCACGGCCTTGGCAACGCCGTACTGGGCGGGGCCAAACATCTGGACGGCCTGCTTGGCCCCCTTGATGGTGACCTTGGTGATCATCACGGTTGCGGGCTTGATCGCCAGGTTGGGGGTCAGCACGGCCAGCAGGTTGCTGTGACCGGCCGACTGACGGGCCAGGGCTTCGGCGAACGCGTGACCCACGGGGCCCGACTTGTCACCGATCAGCAGATCGATGTGGGCCACTTCGTTTCCATCACCGCACAGGGCTTCACCAATGTACATCGACATGAACGTCTCTCTCTTCGGGGGTCAGCAAAACTCAAAACAAACACGGTGCCCTCCCCCCGCTCACCCCGTTCAGGAGTATCCGGGAGACGACACCGAAGTCCCGATTTGATAACAACTGCCTTGCGGGATTGCCAGTCGCCGGCCCCGCCTGCCAGATTTCAGGGCTGGATCCTTCATCGCAGGCCAGAGTTCGTGTCGTCTCCCGTTCCACTGTTGATTCTTGGGGCCAGTGCCCGGGCGGCGGCCCAGTCGGCCTGCCGGGCCGGTTTCCTGCCTCTCTGTGTCGATGCCTATGCCGACCGGGATCTGCGGGAGATCAGTTCTGTCTGGCCCTGGCCAGGGTCGACCCGGCAATTGCTCGAGTGGCTTCCAACCCTCTCCCCCCAGGCCTGGATTTACACCGGGGGGCTCGAGAATCGGCCGGGACTGGTTTCTCGACTGGCCCGAAAAATTCCCCTGTGGGGGAATGATGCCCCCGTCCTGCGGACGACCCGCGATCCCTTCACCACCCTGCGCCTGTTGGAAAGGGAGGGAATTCCCGTCCTGCCGGTCCGCCCAGCCGATCGTCCCCCTCCGGCGAACGGCCAATGGCTCATCAAGCCGTGCCGGGGATCGGGCGGCCGAGGCATCTCGGTCTGGCGTGGAGAGGGCGCTGCGCTCCCCCACGAGCCGTATTACTTCCAACAGCGTGCCGAGGGGATCGACATCTCGGCGCTGTTCCTCGCGAGCGAGGATCAGGTGGAAACCATCGGCTCAACCCGCCAGTGGAGCGGCCAGACGGGGAGCAGCACCCCGCCGCAGGCCTGGCATGGCAACCTGGTGGGGGAAAAACTGACCCCCGAAGTCGAGACGGCCCTGCACCGCATCGGACAGGTGCTGGTCGGTCACCTGGGACTGCGGGGGCTGTTCGGCTGTGACTTCCGCCTCGAGGGGAACACTCCCTGGCTGCTGGAAATCAATCCCCGCTACACCGGTTCGGTGGAGTTGTTCGAATGGGCTCTTCAGCGCCCGCTGCTACGGGACCACGCCGCTGCCTGCGACCTCAATCGCACTTCCATTGATTCCGCGAAACCATCAGGATCGGATTCCCTTGCTTCCCATGCGGATGACGAACGGGCCGATCCCTTATCGAAACCAGCGGTCATCGAGACTGTCGAACCCGATCTGCTGCGGCGTGTTTTCGCGAAGCGGATTGTCTACGCGACGCAACCGGGCGTAGCTGAGTTTCCGGGTGATCTTCCCCGCTGGACGGGGGGCTTCACTCCGGCCCCGGTCAGCGACATTCCAATGCCCGGCCAATCCATTCGGCCAGGAGACCCGATTTGCTCGATCCTGACCAGCGGATCCACGATCGGCGAATGCGAACGTGCGATCGAAGACTGGCTCCAGCAGATTCATGGTTGGATCTGTCCTGCCTGAGTCGCCCGGGGGAGCCTCTGATGCCAGAGAGTTCTTCTTCATCAAAGCCTGCGGAGGCGAGCAGCTCCAAAGTGCAGCCTGTTCCCGAGCCCGACCGCGGAGCGAGACGCTTGCAAATGCGCAGGGATTCCGCCGGAAAGCCAAACACGTCAGGCCTGCGATTGGCGGTCTGCATCGCCGCGAGTCGACGAAAGCTGGTAGCCAAAGGCTTCGCCGAGGCACCACGCCCCCTGCGCCACAACCAGGAAGGGGAACGCCTTCAGGAAGTCGCCGAGGCGGGATCCCCGCTGGCAATGACGTCCGATGGCGAGCAATGCCGCCCCCAGGGCCAGGGGGGTCGCGCCGATCCTCACCAGCTGACGTAGCTGCGACCAGTTCTCGAACACGGCCCGGACCCGGCCATATTCCCGACCGCGCTGGAACCGTTCCGCGAGAAATCGCCAGCGGTAAAGTTCGTCCTGATCCGTCGCGATTGCCTGCGGCTGGAACCAGGGCGAAAAACCGGCGGCGTGGGCCTGCCAGCTGAACAGGGCATCGCCACAGAAGATCGACCCGTCAAACCCACCCACCAACTCAAACACCCGGCGTGAGACCAGCAGGCTCCCGGTGGCAGCCAGACGGATTGGCCCGGCCGGCTGCCCCCGCTGGTAGGGGGAATACTTCAAGATGTAGATCGCCCGCGAAAGCAGTGGCTCGGCCCGCGAATCGATACAGCCCCCGACGATCTCATGCCCGGCCGAGTAAGCCGAGACCAACTCGGCCAGCCAGTTCGGGTCGGCCTGACAATCGGCGTCGGTGAACGCGAACAAACGGCCCCGCGCCAGAGAGACTCCCGTATTTCGCGCTGCATGCGGAAACAACCGTTGCGGGCTCTGGAAAAACGTCACGTCCGGGTAGGCCGACATAACCTCGGCTGTGCGGGTTTCAGGGGAGCTGTTGACGACAATCGTCTCGAAATCTCCAAAGCTCTGCTGCTTCAGGGAATCGAGGCAACTCGACAGAAACCTGTCCGAATTGTAAGCCGCCACGATGACGGACACTGCCGGAAGCTGCTCACCCATCAGGAATCATCGCTTGTGGCTGGCTGGTCTCGAAGCGTTTCGCCTGCAGACTGGGAAGGCCCGCGAACGCACCTTCGGAAACAACGAGGTGCCGCTCTTCAGGCTTCAGAAATCGGGCCCGGTTGTATTCCCAATTGGCGCCCTGAACAGCACTGTCACCCTTCCCGAGAATGTTACCGACCGACTCCCCGAAGGCATGGGCAAATGCCAGCAGACTGGCGCAGGCCAGCGTTGCCATGGATTGCACGGGGAAACTGTTGCTGAAAAACTGGTGGCTACACTGGATGACTTTGCGCACTGCCACCAGAGGAAACAGCCCAGCCCGTACCAATCGCACGCCTTGCCCCCATCGCTCATACCGGGCCCTTTCGGCACCGAAAACGCGGCCACCGTGGAATGTTTCCCACAACGCCGGACCCAGCCGACTGATGTTGACGTGCCACAGCGCAGTTTGCTGGCAATGGACGAACCGGGCATTGGGAGTCGTTCGTCGAATCTCGGCCTGGAGCAGCCCTTCGGCCTGCATGAGTCCCACATCGCGAGCAGCCGACAAGAACGCAGTTCGGCGATACGTGGTGTTATGCCAGGGGAGCCGGGCTGCCTCACTCGTACGGCTGGAACCGGGAATCGGATTCAGACACCCATGCGCCAGGATAAAATAAGCCCGGCTGACAGCAGTTTCCGAATTGGGATTGTGAACGAGCGGAGACGCCGCCAGGATCTCGGGGACTGAATCGAAGACCGCCAACAATTCCTCGGCGAAATTCGGGTCGGGAAAGGAATGGTCCCCGGCGATGGTGAGTATGTCCGCCGTGGCTGCCCGCGCCGCGATCAGGCGGGCACTCGCCAATTCGGGGGTATGGTTCAGCAAGAAACGGGGATTCACCAACACCCCCCGAGCCTGGATGTGGCGTTCCGCCTCCCTCAAGAGTGCCGGAGAGTCAGAGGTCAGCAACAGGTCGATCCGGTCCACTGCCGTTTGAGATTGCAGACAATCGAAAGTTTTCTTGATGCTTGCAAACCTTCCACGCGCGGCGAAGACCACTGCCAATCGGGACAGAGGGATTTCGCCGGGCCGACGGGGAATTGTGTCCAATGGGGGGGGGCATCGGCGACGAATTGCAATTCGAACGACGCAGAGAACAATCCACACCAGGGAACTGTTCAAAGAGTCGTCGATCATAACGGCGCAGGTAGTCGCCAAGAATGGCAATGAGGACGCGGTTTATCGACGCTGTCTGAGGATTCACTCTGAGGAGCCCCGCCGATCCAGCACCAGGACCACGTTGCCCACACTCCGTGGCGATTCCTCGATGGCGGGGGGAAAATAGCTGCGGGGCAGTCGATGGTGGACCGCAGTGGCCAATCTGGATCAAAGGTCGGAATTGGCATCCTCGACCCTTGCGACCTCCACCTCCCAGTGAAAGAGACGATCATGCTCGCGTCCGGGGCCGAACCAATAGCCCAACGCCTCGGTGAAGGCGGTTGCCTCGAATACGATGACGAGGTGCAGGAGCGACTGCAGGCAGAGCAGGAATGCTTGCCCAGCATCGGGGCGGAAGCGAAGACTCGCGAACAGGCGTCCGAGGCGGACCGGTGTCGAGACCACAGGCGTCCCCATGGCGTAGACCAGACGCTTGAGGAGCCCCCAGCCCTCGCGCTCCCGGCGATGGGATGCCAGCAAGCGTGCATAGACACAATTCGCGGCGACCGTGTTCCAGAGGCTTTCGAAGTTCTGGTGCGCCGTCACCGCATCCGCAGCCATGAACAGCGTCTGTCCCCGGTCCGAGAGGACCCGATGAATGTTGTAGTCGGCTTCCAGCAGGCCCCCGAGCGCGTCGCCGAACTCTTCGATGCAGTCCATGCGATAGGCGACGTTGTTGCCCGGCAGTCGTGAGACAATCCGTGACTCGTTCGGCACCATCCAGGGACCATAGTCGCACAGCAGGCCGGCGCGGCTGAGCAGCGTCCGCGGATTGGCGTTGGTGAATCCGTAGCCGACCGCTGCATGACCCGGTCGGAAGGCGTCGACGACCGCCTGGGCCCAGTTGGGGCTGGCGAAACAGTGCTCCTCGATAAAGGCAACAAGCGGCGCGGTTGCGTGTTTCAGTCCGTGGTGGCGGCAGTTCCCCCATGAATTTCCCGATGGGAATCGGAGGTAGGTGGACCGCATCCGTTCTGGAATTGCGAGATCTGCATGGTGTGTTGGCTCGGTGGTGTCGACGATGATCAGTTCCATCCGGTCGACCATCGATTGGGCACCCATTGCATCGATGGCTGCCTGCGCCCGTCGACGCTGTGAGCCGATTACCATGACCGTGGAGAGCGACAGAAGTGCGTGATTCGACAATGGGAATACCAATGACTTCGACTGGGAGCCCGGCTCTCTCCTCGGGAATCCTCCCGGGGGCGATGCATCTCACTCGAAGTGTGAAGATGGGAAATGAGAATTCCGCAAGCGATTGCGGGGTCAAGACAAACTCATCGTATACTCCAAAGCCACGAGGAGCGTGTCAAGAGTTGTGGTCCAGAGAATCTCGATCAGGCAGCGCAACTGAGTTTCAGGACTCCAGCAGTCAAAACTTTCTCTTCACGGAGGGACACAATCAGGGAAGCGAGCGTTGAGTTTTCGCCAGTGCCTGAACGCTGACTGGGCGATCTTCAACATCATCACCACACTGCCCCGCCGGGATTCGTTCCCTCCCAGTCCTTACTGCCTGTCGTTCGACGGAGGCAGGAAAACGGTCCTGAGTTTTGCCGTCATGGGGATTGTTTGTCGTCAGGTACGCCTCATGCACCGCCGATAAGTCCCAGGTGGTGATTCTCCATGGGTTCACGGGGGACTCAGAACCGTCAATGCCCGAGGATCCGCCCCGAGGCGTCACACAACTTGAATGCTCGGGCCAGGTTGACCCTGCCAGGTGGTGTGCAGCGCCGCCGAAACCTGGAATTCATCGAGAATCGCCTGGGCGGCTTGAGCAGCCAGTTCGGGTGTGTTGCAGTCCTTGCTGAGGTGCAGTTGCACCACATGCCGGGGCAACCGCTTGGCCGACGCCTGCAAACACTCTTTCAACAGCCGCGCCCCCTGATGATTTGAGAGATGACCATGATCCCCCAGCACACGGTTCACCAGCCACCCGGGACGGCGGCTGGCCCGCTGGAGGTCCAGATCGTGGTTGAACTCCAGGGCCAACAGATCGACATCGGCGAACGCCGGCGCGAGGTCCCGGTCCCACGACCCCAGATCGGCCGCATAGGCCAGTCCCCACCCAGTCCCATCAAACCGGAAGCCAAAAGTGGCCCCCCCGTCGTGGGGAACCGCCAGAGGACGGCAGCGCACGGCCGGAATGGGCTCGAAGACCCGACCGGGTTCGAAGTACCGCAGCAAACCGGCGAAGCCCAGCGACACAAATGCGGCCGCCCCCGCCTGCAACGCCTTGCGATGCGAACCATGGCAGAACAGGGGAATCCGTTGTTTTGACAACATCTCGATGACGCCCGGATGCCAGTGATCGGAATGGGTATGCGTCAGCAGAAACGCATGGATCCCCGACCAGTCAACGCCAACCTCGGCGAGCAGGTTCTTCAGGCGCGCGGGAGGCAACCCGCCGTCCAACAATAACCGACGGTCCCCCACCCGCAGCAGGCTGGCGTTGCCGCTGGAACCGCTGGCCAGCAGATCAAACTGGACCGGGACACTGGCTGGCGGCGGCGAAACCGGCAAGGACGATACCGGACGGGAAGGCTCAGGCATGCCGAGGAACTACCGGGTGTGGCCAGGGGACGACGCCGACAACCGGGGGGGTTGGTCCGCGGGATGCTGGAACAGCGCGGTGCTGAAATAGCGCTCCGCCCGATCGCACAGAATCGTGGTCACGCAAGACCCGGCGGGAAGTTCGCGCGCGGTTCGCAGTGCCGCGGCGACGTTCGCCCCGGACGATGTCCCCACCAGCAAGCCAAATTCGCGGTGCAGCCGCCAGGTCATCGCGAGCGCGTCGGCACTCGAGACCTTCACCTCGCCGTCCAGCGGAGCGTCGCGCAGCAGCTCGGGAATGAAGCCATCGGCCACCCCCTCGATGAAGTGGCAGCAGGGGCATTCCCCCGCCAACAAAGCCGCCTCGGCCGGTTCCATCGCCAGAATGCTCGCCTGCGGATAGCGGGCCTTCACCGCCCGGCCCACCCCGGCGAGTGTGCCCCCCGTCCCGAACCCTGTGACGAACGCATCAATCCTCCCCGGCACCTGCCGCAGCAGTTCCTGACCAGTGCACTCTTCGTGGTCCTGAACATTCAACCGGTTTTCGAACTGATTTGTGAGGAAACAGCGGGAATCCTCCGCGGCCATCCTCCGGGCCATCTCGATGCCGGTCTGATACCGCCCCCCGCTCTCGAACAGGATCAGTTCCGCCCCCAACTGCTGAATCAGCTGACGGCGCTCCTGGCTGGCCCCGGCCGACATCAGAATCCGCACCGGGTAGCCCATCGCCGTTCCCAGCATCGACAGGGCAATGCCGGTGTTGCCTGAAGTGCACTCGACGATGATCGACCCCGGGCCGATGAGCCCCCGCTTCTCGGCATCGACCAGAACGGTCTTCGCCAGGCGGTCCTTGATGCTGCCGCTGGGATTGAGGAACTCGCACTTGGCGTACAGGGTGATTCCCTCCGGCTCAAACCGCAGGGGCACACAGGGGGTGTTGCCAATCAACGAGAGCACCGCGGCGGCGGAGGGACGACGGGGGACGAATTCGGTGTCGGTCACAATCCCAACTCCTGACGCACGGCGGAAAACGCCTCGATGGCAAATTGCAGGTCCTCGCGGGTGTGCGCGGCGGAGATCTGCGTGCGGATGCGGGCCTTGCCCAGGGGGACCACCGGGTATGAAAACCCGATCACATAGACTCCCCGACGCAGCATCGCTTCGGCCACCCGCCCCGCGAGCGTCGCATCTCCCAGCATAATGGGACAAATGGGATGGGTCCCCGGCAGAATCTGGAATCTCCGGGCCTCCATTTCAGACCGGAAGAATCTGGTGTTCTCCTCCAGCCGGTCGCGCAGTGACGTCGATTCCGACAGCATCTGCAGCACCTCAAGCGAGGCTCCCGCGATGGGGGGCGCGAGGGTGTTCGAGAACAGGTAGGGGCGCGACCGCTGACGCAGCAGATCGATGATCTCCCGACGCCCGGAGGTATAGCCGCCACTGGCCCCTCCCAGCGCCTTGCCCAGCGTCCCCGTGATGATGTCGACCCGGTCACGCACCCCATGGAGTTCGGGGGTGCCTCGTCCCGTGGGACCAATAAATCCCACCGCATGCGAGTCGTCGACCATGACCAGGGCCTGGTACTTGTCGGCGAGGCTGCAGATTTCGGCAAGCGGGGCAATGTATCCATCCATCGAGAAGACCCCGTCGGTGGCGATCAGCTTGAAGCGGGCTCCGGCGGCGTCGGCCTCCTGCAATTTCGCCTCCAGATCAGCCAGATCGCAGTTGCGGTAGCGATACCGCTGGGCCTTGCAGAGGCGGATCCCGTCGATGATGCTGGCGTGGTTCAATTCATCAGAAATGACTGCATCTTCGGGCCCCAGAATCGTCTCGAACAGGCCTCCATTGGCGTCGAAACAACTGCTGTAGAGGATCGTGTCGGCGGTTCCGAGGAACTGCGACAACGCCTGCTCCAACTGCTTGTGCAACCCCTGGGTCCCGCAGATGAAGCGGACCGAAGCCAGCCCATAACCCCAGCGGTCCAGGGCGGCGTGAGCCGCCTGGACGACACGGGGATCATCAGCGAGCCCCAGGTAATTGTTCGCGCACAGGTTGAGAACCTGCCCGCCCGTCGCAACCGCAATGTGGGCCGATTGCGGGCTGTTGATGATCCGTTCCCCCTTCCAGGTACCGGCCTGGCGGATCGATTCGAGCGTGCTGGCGAGATGCTGGCGATAGGCGTCGTGCATGGGACGATCGGGCTGGGAACAATGGAACAACCGGAGGGGGGACACGGTGCCCCTTGGACCCCGGAGGCGACGGGTGCGGTTGGACGGAGTGATTGCCGCGCGCTAATCGCGCCACGACAGAACCACTTTTCCTGACTGACCCGACTTCATCGCCTCGAAGCCGCGCTCAAATTCGGAGTAATGAAAGCGGTGCGTGATGACCGGACGAATGTCGAGACCGCTTTCGAGCATGACCGTCATCTTGTACCAGGTCTCGTACATCTCCCGGCCGTAGATTCCCTTGATGGTCAGCATGTTGAAGACGACGATGTTCCAGTCGATTGCGATCTGCTCCGTGGGAATGCCCAGCATGGCGATATGCCCGCCGTGGGCCATGTTGTCGAGCATCGAGCGGAATGCCGAGGGGCTGCCCGACATCTCGAGCCCCACGTCGAACCCCTCTTTCATCCCCAGTTCTTTCTGGACTTCGGCCAACGACTCGCGCGAGACATTCACCGTACGGGTGGCCCCGAGCTTCCGGGCCAGGTCCAGCCGGTAGTCGTTGATGTCGGTGATGACCACATGTCGGGCCCCGGCATGCTTCACGATCGCGGCGGCCATCGCCCCGATCGGACCGGCCCCGGTGATCAGCACATCCTCCCCCAACACGGGAAACGACAGTGCGGTGTGCACGGCGTTGCCAAACGGATCAAAGATCGCGGCCACGTCCCGGTCGATGTCGTGCCGGTGGTGCCAGACGTTGCTCATCGGCAGCACGAGATACTCGGCGAACGCCCCGGGCCGGTTGACCCCGATTCCCCTCGTGTCTTTGCAGAGATGCCGGCGGCCGGCGAGGCAGTTGCGACACCGGCCACAGACGACGTGCCCTTCCCCACTCACGACATCGCCGGGGAAGAAATCGTTGACGTTCGACCCGACCGCGACAATCTCCCCCACGAATTCATGCCCGACCACCATGGGGACCGGTATGGTCTTGGCCGCCCAGGCGTCCCATTTGTAGATGTGCAGGTCGGTCCCGCAGATGCCTGTGCGATCGACGCGGATGAGCACGTCGTTGATCCCCATTTCGGGGACCGGCACATCCTCGAGCCACAAGCCGGGCTCGGCCCGCCGCTTCACCAGGGCCTTCATGGTCGCCATCCTGCACTCCTTTTGTCAGGTCGAATTCGGAACCGCTGTGAACAGGGTTTCCCGGGGGCCAGGTCTGGTCGGGAAACGGAGGCTGACGACGGAGCGGGCCTACCACGGGTAGACCGCCACCCATTCGCCGGCGGCGTATTCCCGGTTAGGAACTTCAAAGGCAATCATTCCGTTGGCCGAGGCCGTGGCGCTGAGATCGGCCGATCCGATCCAGCGGACCGGCATCACCTCGGGGCCACTCGGGGTCTGCGTCAGCCGGGCCGGATGGCAGGTGGGGCGATGCCCCCCGTTGAAATGCGACTGCTGCAGGCGGGCGTAGACAGGCTGGGGACGGACCTCGGCCAATCCCGCCAATCGCCTCAGGGCTGGTTTCACAAACAGCTCGCAGCACACCAGGCTGCTCACCGGATTCCCCGGCAGCCCGAAGACCCAGGCGTTGGGCCGGTTGGTGGCCAGGCTGCCCGGCAGCAACGGCCGATTGGCCGGTCGACTGCGGTCGAGTCGTCCAAAATACAGCGGCTGCCCGGGTCGAATCTTCACCTTGTGAAAGACAGTCTCAACACCCGACTCGGCGAGAGCCAGGGGAACCAGATCGACTTTGCCCGCCGAGACTCCTCCCGAGAGGACGAGCACATCGTACTCAAGTCCCTGGGTGATCTTCCGTTTGAGATCAGCCGCCTCATCGCGGGCGATCCCCAGGGAATAGGCCGAGTACCCCGATTGCTGCAACTGGGCCACGAGCATCGCTTCATTGCTGTTGCGGATCTGGCCCGGACCGGGACGATCGCTGACCGGCACCAGTTCGTCCCCCGTCGCCAGCACGGCGATCCGGGGTGCGCGGTGCACGGGAACACTGTGCTGCCCCACTTCGGCAAGGCAACCCACTTCGACCGCCCGGATGACCCGGCCGGCGGGAACCACAACCGCTCCCTGGCGGGTCGATTCGCCCCGCCGCAGCACGTTCCGGCCCACAGGGACCGCAGGAGGCTGCAAAGTGACAGTCTCCCCCTCGACAACGGTCTGTTCCACCGGAATGACCAGGTCGGTTCCCTCGGGAAGTGGAGCACCGGTCATGATGCGGATTGCCTCTCCAGCTCCCAGTCCGCGCGAACTGACCTGGCCCGCCAACACCTCGGCTGTGACCTTCAGTCGGACTGGCAGCGTCGCCACATCCGGGGCCCGAACGGCGTAGCCGTCCATGAGGGCCTTGTCGAATGGGGGGGAATCGAGGTCGGCGATGGCGTTTTCGGCCAACACCAATCCCAGAGACTCGCCGAGGGGAACACGTTGCCGGGGAAGAGGCTCGACCACCCCCTCGATCGCCTCCCAGGCTTCAGAAATCGTAAGCATCTAGGCGTTCCGGGACGGGAGCTGCAGGAAGTTCTTCAGCAGGATGATCCCTTCAACCGTCAGAAAACTCTCGGGATGAAACTGCACCCCATGGATGGGATAACGGCGATGGCGCACCCCCATGACCTCGCGGTCGATACCCTGATCCGCGGTCCAGGCGCAGACTTCGAGGTCGGCATGGACCTCATCGGGTCGGACCACAAGACTGTGGTAACGGGTGGCCACGAAGGGATTCGAAAGCCCGGCGAAGACGCCGCGGTTGTCGTGGTACACCTGCGAAACCTTGCCATGCATCAAGCGATCCGCCCGATTGACCTTCCACTGGAAGACCTCGCCGATGCACTGATGACCCAGGCAGACCCCCAGCAGCGGTATCTCCGGACCAAACCGTGCGACAACCGATTTGGAGATGCCCGCCTGGTCCGGATCGCAGGGACCTGGAGAAACGATGATCCGGGCGGGTCGCAAGTGCTCGATCTCGGACAACGAGATCTGGTCATTCCGAAAGACCCGCACATCCACGGCGGGATCGATCTCTCCCAGCCGTTGGACGAGGTTGTAGGTGAACGAGTCGTAGTTGTCGATCAGGACGATCATGGTCGGGAAATGGTATCAGTCTGGCTGCGGCGGTCCAACTGCGGCGGGGGTGGGGAGGGAAGGGACTGGGGTGAGAGAAGCTGTCTCTTCGATTGCAGTGGTCGAGGGGGTTACCCGGGGGAAACCGGAATCTGCAAAGGCCGGGGACGATGGGGTCGAAGACGGGATGTGTGGAATTCCGCGCGGAAATCTGGGAATGGATCCACCCCCACCCCGACGGGGCCGGGTTTCGGCAGGCGGCCGAAAAAGAGGCGGGCCGGTTGAGAAACTCTTCGGAGAATCGTAGCATATCGGCTGAGTGGTTCGTCACGATGGCGAATCTTTCCACCACAGCCTGCGGCGGGGTGCCGCAGGTGGCTTCCAGGAATGATTCCGCCTATTCAACGACCTTGCCCTCTCGACCTTGCCCACCGTCATGAGTGACTCCTTGGCCCTGGAACTGACGACACAGCAACGCGACCTTGTTCTGGAAGGTTTGCGGTATATCCGCAGTGTTCGGCGGCTGGCGTTCCGCGATCCCATGGCGCCTCCCGATGAGAAGCGGGATCTGGAACTGCGCCAGATCACCGATCTTATGGGGCAGCTGGATCCCGCCACGCGTGTCGCGGTTCGCTCGGAATCGTGACTGGTCCCTGCGGGAACCGGTGCTCTGGGCGAAACCGTGAGGGAAAACCCACGGCATGAGGTATCGTCACGTCTGCCTGGAGGCACTGGCCTGTACGCTGCCGCCGGAAGTGGTCTCTTCGGCGGCGATTGAAGAGCGTCTGGCTGCGGTTTACCAGAAGCTCCAATTGCCCGCCGGCCGTCTCGAACTGATGACCGGCATTCGCGAACGCCGATTCTGGCCCCGGGGAGTCCTGCCCGGCCAGATCAGTGCCCAAACCGCCAATGCGGTGATCGAAAAATCGGGCATTGACCGCAGCCAGATCGGGGCGCTGATCCATGGATCTGTGTGCCGCGATCAGCTCGAACCCGCAACGGCCGCTTCAGTCCACCACGCCACCGGACTTCCCCCGGACTCCCTTGTGTGCGACCTCAGCAATGCCTGTCTGGGGCTGCTCAACGGCGTGCTGGCCGTTGCCAACATGATTGAGTTGGGGCAGATTCGAGCGGGTTTGGTGGTTGGGACCGAAATGGGGCGCGACCTGGTCGAGGGAACGATTGATTCGCTCCTGGCAACGCACGACCTCACCCGCCAGCAAGTCAAACTGGCCTTCGCCTCTTTGACGATTGGTTCCGGTTCGGCCGCCATTTTGCTCTGCGACCGGAAGTTGAGTCGCACAGGGCGTCGACTGGTGGGAGGAGTGCTGAGGGCCGATACCTCGGCCCATCAACTGTGTGCCGGAGGGGTCGACAATGCAATCGCCGGCGATTCGCGTCCCCGGATGCAGACCGACTCCGAAGCGCTGTTGCACGCGGGTGTTCGACTGGCGGGGGAAACCTGGACCGCCTTTCTGGACACGCTGGGCTGGGGCCTCGACTCGATCAGCAAAGTCGTCACGCACCAGGTCGGCAAGGTCCACCGGAAAATGCTCCTGGAACGGTTGGGGATCAATCCGCAGCTCGATTTCCCGACCGTCGAATTCCTGGGAAACACGGGTGCGGTCGCGCTCCCCATGACGGCCGCCCTGGGAGAAGAAGCGGGGCATGTCCAACCCGGAGACCGGGTCGCCTGGCTGGGAATTGGCAGCGGGCTGAGTTCCGTCATGCTGGGGACCGAGTGGTGAACAGCGCCTGGCCCGAGCGCGTGGTCTCGGTGGAGCAACTGGAGGAGCTGCTCTCCCGCCCCACCGAACAGGTGTGCCACGTGCTGGGGCAACTCTCGGGCGACCTGCTGTTGCTGGGAGCGGGGGGCAAAATGGGGCTGTCGCTGGCTCGCATGGTGCGGCGGGCCTGGGACCGGGTCGGGCATCGTGGACGGGTGATTGCCGTCTCCCGGTTCGGCGGCGGCGGCGAAGTCCTGTTCCATGCCCAGGGAATCGAGACGCTCCGCTGTGACCTGCTGAACCCCGCGCAACGGCACAGCCTGCCTCAGGCCGCGAATGTCATCGCGATGACAGGGCGCAAATTCGGCTCCACCGGAGACGAGCCTCTGACGTGGGCGATGAACACCCTGCTGGCGGCCGATCTCTGCCGGAAGTTCCCAGAAAGTCGGCTTGTGGCCTTCTCAACCGGAAACATCTACGGCCTGGTCCCGGTGACCGGTGGAGGTTCGCGCGAGGGAGATCGACCGCACCCCGTGGGAGAATATGCCCAGAGCTGCCTGGGTCGCGAACGACTCTACCAGTACGGCAGCCGGTCTTTGGGTATCCCCTCCGCACTGATCCGTCTGAATTATGCGTGCGACCTGCGTTACGGCGTCCTGGTCGACCTCGCTTGCAAGGTGTGGCACCGGCAGCCGGTTGACCTCTCGATGGGCTATTTCAACACGATCTGGCAGGGGGATGCCAATGCCCAGACGCTCTGTGCGTTCGGCCACTTGACCTCCCCCCCCTGGATCGTCAACGTGACGGGGTCCGAAGTTCTCTCGGTGCGCGAGATCTCTGAATTCTTCGCCGGTTTGTGGAATGTTCCGGTTGAGTTCACGGGATGCGAATCGGACACCGCTCTGCTGAGCAGCAATGCCTTGGCAAGGTCCCTTTGGGGATCGCCGGGTGTCACCACCACTCAGTTGCTGCGGTGGGTCGCGGATTGGATCGAATCGGGCCGCCCCTTGCTGGACAAACCGACTCATTTCGAGTCCCGGGAAGGTCAATTCTAAAGGTGTGCTGATGTCGGAACACAACAAAACAGTCTCACCTTCCCTGCCTGGGACGATGTCGGCTTCCGCCCCGGCGGTTCCGGAGAGTCCCGAGGAGAGGCGGGGCGGCTGGCCATTGTTCACCCTGTTTCTCCTGTCCGGTCTGGCTCTGGCCCTGTGTGCTGGCGGCGGCTGGTGGGGCATGCACTGGATGATGGATCCGGAAGGAGAACGCTGGGTTCGGCAGTTTCAGGGGAATTCCACGTTCATGCAACAAATCGGTATTGTGTCTTCCACCCGCTACGACCTGCCGGGCACCTTTGGAGAATCGCACGAAGAGACGATGGTTTTTTACGTCGAGGGGAACAAGGGCGCGGGCCAGTTGGTGATCACCGAGTTCGGGATGCAGGTGCCCCGGATCGAACTGCGAACCGCCGAGGGGAACACCGTGCTGCAGGAAGGGGTCGCTGGCCCCCCGCCCACCGAACATGAGTAACCACTCCGAGAGTTCCGGCACGCAGCAATTCCCGGCGATCGTCTTCGATTTGGACGGGACCCTGATTGATTCGCTCCGCGATATCGCCGAAGCGGCCAACGCCGCACTGCGCGACCTGGGTTTTCCGGTTCACCCGCCCGAGAGTTACCGCCAATTTGTCGGGGACGGTGTTCGCGTGCTGTTTGAGCGGGCTCTGCCTGCGGCCGACCGCCTCCCCGAGGTCGTGACAGACTGTGCGGCCGGCTTTGCCAGGCACTATGCCCAGGGGTGGAACCGTCACACACGGCTGTATCCGGGAATCGGCGAGATGCTCGACGAAGTCAGTCGCCGGGGAATTCGACTGGCGGTCCTCTCGAACAAACCTCACCCCTTCACATGTCAGTGCGTGAAGCACTTTCTGTCCGCCTGGAATTTTGAGGTGGTCGCCGGTCAAAAAGATGGCATTCCCAAGAAACCTGATCCCGCAGGGGCCTGGGCTGTGGCCAAGGAGCTGGATCTCGAACCGGCCCGTCTCGCCTACGTGGGAGATTCGTCGGTCGATATGCAGACCGCACGGAATGCCGGCCTGGATCCGATCGGTGTGAGTTGGGGTTTCCGCAGCCGCGAAGAACTCTGGCAACACGGGGCCCGGCTCGTGATCGATGACCCGCGGCAACTGCTCGATATCAAGTCAGTCCGAACCTAGGCACACGTCGTTTTCCGGAATGAACTCGCTGTCCCCCATGACCTTATGGTCTTGCGTGGCCTGACGCGGGGATGCGGAAGGTGAGCCGAGGGTCCGCAAAAACCTCCCGGCACTTTTTAATCATCGAATCATCGACCACGAGCATGGACCAACACCCGATCTGCGGGCGGCGTCCGGATGGGCGCAAAACAAGACCGGGATCGAAGGCGAACCTTCCATCCCGGTCTCAAGAGCGATCAGACCACTCGGGTCGTCACACGCTGGCCAAACTAGGCAGCGGGAGCGGGAGCGGCTTCGACGGCAGGAGCCGGGGCCGGAGCGGCGGGAGCCGCAGGGGCCGGGGCCGGAGCGGCAGGAGCCGCAGCGGCGGGAGCACAGCACGAGGGAGCGGCACAGCTGGGAGCCCAGCCGGCAGCCACGGTGCCACAGGCGGCGGGAGCACAACCGGCAGCCACAGGGGCGTAGGTCGCCACGGGAGCAGCACAGGTCGGGCCGACCACGGTCACAGGAGCGGGACCGGCAACCACGGCGGGAGCGGCACAGGCGGGAGCGATCGACGCCACGGGAGCGCAGGTCGAAGCAGGAGCGGCGCAGCTGGGAGCACAGGTGCTCACAGCGGCGGGGGCGCAGCTGGCGACGTACGAAACGGGAGCGGCGCAGCTGGCCGCGGGAGCGGCAGTGTGGCAGCCGCTGTCACAGTGGCTGTGGCAGGCGGACTTGCAGCGGGGGGTCCGGACCTTGCAGCAACGGACGCGGGGAGCACGGCAGGTGCGAACGCGGCAACCCGAGTTGCAGCCGTTGTCGCAGCCGCTGTTGCAGCCAGCCGAAGCTTCGGGAGCGATGAACGCGAACGCCGCAACCGCGACGGCCGCCACAGACAGGAACTTACGCAACATGGATGGTTCTCCTGAGACAAAAAAGACAGACAGACGGTGTTCCGCAAAAGATGGAGTCCAACCCCAGACACGCGGCGACATGCCGCAATCTCTCAAGGCGGGACATCCTGGTTCCCTAAGTCGCGACATACGGCGTGATGGAACAGGGCAAACTCTCCCGCCTTGGAAAGCCTGCTGATCTGCGTAAAGAATGCCGATCGCGTAGGTTAGAATATCACTCGCCCTCCCGATGTCAAACGAGGGGGGAGATTCCGGGGAAACTTTTTCGTGTTCGGGGTCCCCACGCATCCGCCTCTGACAACTGTTCGGTAGACTCCGAAGTTAACGCCCCTCCAGAGCCCGAGCCCCATGCCTGTACTTCCCCCTGCGATCTGGCAACTTCGATCCCGCCCGCTCAACTTGTCACAAACCCCTGTCATCATGGGAATTGTGAACACGACCCCCGACAGCTTCTCGGATGGTGGGCAGTTCCTCGATCCCATGGAAGCCGTCGACCGAGCTCTCCAATTGGAGGCCGAGGGAGCAGGGATTCTCGACATCGGTGGGGAATCGACCCGGCCGGGAGCAACGCCCGTTCCCGAAATTGAGGAAGTCCGCCGGGTCCTCCCTGTGATCGAAAAGATAGTCGCCCGTTCATCTCTCCCTATTTCGGTCGATACCACCAAGGCCGAGGTCGCACGTCTGGCGTTGGCCGCCGGGGCTGAGATCGTCAACGACATTTCCGGTCTTACCTTCGATCCCCGCATGCCCGAAGTCTGTGCCGCGGCACAGGCGGGGGTCCTTTGCATGCACATCCAAGGCACCCCCCAGACCATGCAACAGGCCCCCACCTACACCGAGGTGGTGACCGAAGTCGTCGGGTTCCTGCGACGCCGGCTGGAGGAACTGCGGCGCGCCGGGATTCCACCAGAACGGGTGGCGCTCGATCCGGGAATTGGATTCGGGAAAACCGCGGCGCACAACCTGGAACTGTTGCGGCACATCCACTCGCTGCGTGACCTGGGGCGCCCCCTGTGTATTGGGCATTCCCGCAAGCGCTTCCTGCAAAAACTGCTGGGACGCGACGTCGACGAACGGCTGTTTGGAACAGTGGGGGTCTCGGTTGCCGTCGCGCTGCAGGGAGCCGAACTCATTCGGGTGCACGATGTCGCCGCCAGCCGCGATGCGATCACCGCCTGCCGCGCCTGCCTTCCCGAGGCCTGGGGCTCTGCGGGAATCTCGCTCGGCCGGTGATCCCTCGCCTCCACCCCCGCCCTTACAACTTCCCGACAATCGACACGACGCTCAGCGACCTGGCCCGGTGGCCGACAGCCAGGGAAACAGTGCCTGCCGCTCCGCCTGGGTCAGTCCCTCCATCCGGGCAATATTCCGGCGGGGAATCTCATCCGGATCGGGCGTGGCGTCAACCGCCTCCGACACACTCTCTTCCCGCAAGAGGTGCAAGAGGGGATAGGGAGCCCGATTGGTGAGATTGCCAGGATCGTCTGGCTCGGTGTCCGCGAACCGGTAGGCGGGATGGAAACTGGCGAGTTGAAACACCCCCTCCCAACCCTCAGCACACAAGCGCTCTTCGGCGAGTTCCAGGAAGTCGTTGTAATCGAGAAAATCTGGCAGCGCCGCAGCCAGAATGATCACCGTGGTCTCCACCTCCCGGCGGGGCCGATCGGCCAACTGCCGCAGTTCCACCGCGAGGAAGTCGAGGATCCCGGTGTTGTCCGTGGCGCGGCAGACCACCACGCGAATCTCTCCGCGAGTCCAGGGGCCGCGAGCGAACGGACACAGGTTGAGTCCCACCACCACCTGTTCCAGCCACTGCCGGACCAGAACACGTTCCGGCCCGTCCGCAGGTTCAATGGGAAGCGAACGGTCAGACATGGCAGTCCTCTCGGGCAGGGGGCGTGGTCTTGCGGATCATGCGACGGGTTTGGCTCCCGGAGCGCCGCAGGGTCTCATTAAGATAGCCGGTTCCAGGGGAGCGGATGAATCCTGACTGAACTCCCCATCGTGCCCCTTGGATCTGCCCGAGAACCCCCCTTTGCCATCTCCCTCCACGCCCCCTCCGGCACCGGCTGACTCCACGCTTCCCGACAATCCGTCGGACACACGGCCGATTCGCCTGGAGATTGCCCCGATCGTTGCCCAGGCCGAGGAAATCCACGCCCGGGTCCGACAGGAACTGCCCACTCATCCGGGATTGGCGCGGCTGGCCTGGGCCACGGCCCGGGCGGCGGAAGAGGCGGCTCGCGTCTCGACCTCACTGCGACGACCCTGGGGTTGGCACCGCCTGCCGGCCATGTTCCTGGGATTGGCATTGCTGCTGTTGCTGTGGTGGCTCTACACCGAGTTCGGCCGCAGCACCACGCTGACCGTGGCTGTGCCCGATCGGGATGCCCAACAGTTGCGCGAGCGAATCCGGGGAGACCGTCGAGTGCGGTTCCGGCTGCAGACCGTCAGCGATTCGTTCGATTCCGTCCGGCAGGTCGATGCCGGAGTCGTCGATCTGGGTTATGTGCAGGGGGGAATCGACCTGCCAGCCGACCTGCCACGGGTGATGGCACCCGACCCTGAGTGGATTTTCTGGCTGGTGCGGCGGGGGAAGCCGCTGGACGAAATCGAGACCATCCTGACCTCAACCCGCCACGCCGGCAGCCACACCGTCGCCGAGCAGCTGTTCTCGGTGTGGTGGCCGCGGCGTGCTCTTCAGTTCGTCCATGAATGGCGCGAGCTGGCGCAGGACGACAGCTATCGGGTTCCTCCCGAAATCGATGCGGTGTTCGTCGTCAAGGATCCTGAAGACGAAGAGACCTTGAGAGCCGTCTCGAGATTGGCATCCGCGGGCTTCGAACTGGTCTCCCTCGACCTCGGAGCCCGTGAACGCCGGTTCGATTATCTGGTCCGCCAGGAACTGCGTCCGGGCTTTCTGCAGGGACTGCCGCCGGTGCCCGAAACAACCATTGCCACCTATCAGGTCACGACGTGGCTGGTGGGACGCCGCGGCCTGACTCCCGCCCGCCTGCACACGGCAGGAGAATTGCTGCATCCGGCAACCCCACTGCTGAGGACCGACGGTCTGGCGGAGGGATTGAACGACGCGAGTGAACTCTTCCAGGGCATCGAGGCATTCCTGGGAATCCTGATCAACATCGGCTTGGCCTTCCTGGCGCTGCTGGGTTGGGAGATGCTGGCCTACCGCCGGCAGTTCCATGATCTGAATTCGCTGATCAGCCTGATCAGCGTGCACCAGAGTTCGAAGGATGTTCTGGGGGTCAGCAATCCCCGGGAGATTCGCGACAATCTCGCCTATCTCAGTTACTGCAGTGATCTGCTGGGGCTGATCAGCATGATCGCCGGGTACTCCACGCAGGAAAACGCCTCACTCATGTTCAACAGCCTGCCTGAGATTGTCCACAGCCGCTGTGATGGGCTGAAGATCAATATTCAACTCAAAATCCTGCATGCTACCATTCCGGTGCAGAACCTCCCCGTATCGACCGTGGTCCCGCCGACCGCGACGGGGGACTCCGCGCAGGCCGGGCAGAGTCTTTCCAAGACAGGGCCTGCCGCACCGGAATCCGCGGTTGATTGAAGGGTTGAACGCCAGGTTCGGCCCTGCGGCCCCCTGGCGGCTGAAACGAGTTGTCGACGTTCCTGTTCCCCCGTTCGAGTCTCCCACCATGCCCCGCATCGCCTGGATCAATGAATCGGAAGCCACCGGAGACCTTGGGGAGATGTATCGCATGTGGCTGGAACGGAATCCGGAACGGCCCGCCATCCCCGCTATTCTCAAGTGCTTCAGTCAGTCGAGCGACCTGTTTCGGTCCATTCTCGATTTGTCTTACCGGGTTCAATTCGCCGATGGGCATCTCAACCGGCGGCTCAAGGAACTGATCGCGACCTGGGTCTCGTCTCTGAATCAGTGCCCGTATTGAACCGGTTCACACGCGATGTTCCTGCAGTTGCAGGGACAGGACCCCGAGACGATTGCCGCTCTTCGTGACCGCAACCTCGACGCCGCCCCACTCCCCGCGAATGAACGGGAATTGCTGCGATTCGTGAAGCTGGTCACCGAAGAGGCCTACCGGACCACCGATACCGACGTCGAGCGGCTGCGGACTGTCGGCTGGACCGATCCCCAGATTGCCGAGACGGTTTACATCACCGGGCTGTTCGCGCTGTTCAACCGGGTTGCCGACGCCTTTGGCCTGGAAGACCCGCAATATCATCTGATGCAGACCCCGCCGCGTCCCAACCCACGCCCGTGGGAACGACTGCCGCCAGAGGAACGTCCCGGAAAGGATTAAGGTTCGATGGATGACCGCGGGAGCACCAGCGGCTCCCGCGGGGGATCTCCGCGAAACGCTGTTCCGTCGCGGGGGGCTGAAGGGGCACAGATCCCGGGCTCAGACGGATTCCTGGAAAGCTTTGCCCCCCAGTTGGGCTGCCGGATCATTGGTCTTCAGTCCCTGGATCCAATGGGGAATATAGGAATCGCTGAAGAGCATCTGCAGCCGCTCCGCCCGATCGATCCCCGGACTGTTGAGGATGTCGATCGCTTCGCGGATCTGCTGCATCCGCCGTTCGTTCGCGAGTCCCTCGGCCCCGGGGCTGCGATGCAACCGGTCCAGCGTGGCGGCCACATCGAGCAACCGGCAGCGGACGTCGAGGAACATCCGGTCGAGAACTTCGGCTGCGGTCAGGGGATTCGTGGGCATGGTGGAAACTCCTGGGAACACCGACGGCACAGCGGCGGGGAGAGCGGGGGTGACCAGCAACGCGCCCCCTCCGGCGGCGAGGGGATCGATCGCGTTTGCTCTCACCCTCCCTTTTTGGGGCGGGGAGGAGCGAACTTGATCTTTTCGACAAACCGGACGGGATTGCCGGTCTTCTCATCGACCTTCCCCGTACAGGCGGTCATCGCGCTGACGACATCCTGGTAATGCAGTTCGTAGTCGGCATCGAGCTCGACTTCGATCTCTTTGCTGAAGGCCGCTCCGGGACGACCCACGAGATTCAACACTTCCTGATTCAGCAGGGCATACGCCCGGGGCCCATCCCCCAGCGAACGCTGGCCGATGGCGATGTTCCTCAGGGTTCCATCAGGGCGGGCCTCGAGCCGGACCTTGATGGGGGGCAACTCAGAACTTTGGCCCACCCCCTGCCCCAACGGCATGTTGATGTTGAAGTCTCCCTCGTTGGCCCGAATCTTCAGCGTGAGCATGAAGAAGATGATCAACTGGAACACGCAGTCGATCATGGGGGTCATGTCGATGGGAATCTTCGCCGGTCCACTGGAGGATTTCTTGAGTTTCATGGAAGGGCTCTACTCGGGCTGCATGGCTTTGAGGGCGAACTTCTCGTAACCCGCCTTCTGACAGACCTGAATCAGTTTCTGAACGTCTCCCGTCTGGCACTCGGCATCGGCCCGGATCACCACGGGAGTTTTTGCCTTGCCGTCCCCATCGAGGTTTCCTTTCAGCTTCTCGACCTGAAACTCCCGGTCGAGCATCGGCCGAAACACACTTTCCAGGGCCGCCGCGGGAATCCGCTCGCCACTGTAGAAAAGAAAAGGGCCTTCCTTCCCGGCTTTTCCCGAGGCGTTGGTCGACCGCTCAAATCCCATCTGCAGCACAAGTTCTCCCGTCGGCTTCACCTTGGGAGGCCGGGCCAGATCACTGACCGCCATCCGCACCCGCTCATCAGCATCGGCGGCATCGAAATTGATCACCACCATGAAGAACGTGATCAACTGAAACACGATGTCGATCATCGGCGTCATGTCGAGATCGACGCTGTTGTTGCTCGACACACAGACCTCCGGGAGTCAGGAACCGTGTCGGTGGAAGGCAGAAGAAATGCCGGGAAACGGCCCGGGGGATTTACTTGTCGGGAGCGGCCGGGGCCGTGGCCGTGGGTCCAGCGGTCGCTGTTCCCGCCGCCGCCGGCCGCTTGCCGGTCTGGGCGAACCGTCCCAGCAGATTCTCGGCAGCCATCGTCGACTCGAGCACCGTACGGGCCTGGGCATTCTTGAACAGGGCGAACGCAATGATCGCCGGAATGGCCACTATCAGTCCTTCCAGCGTCGTCACCAACGCCATCGTGATCCCCTTCGCCAGGTCGGCCGGCTTGGGGGAAACAGTCGAATTGGCAATGACCGAGAACGCGCTCACCATCCCGTGCACTGTGCCCAGCAGCCCCAGCATGGGGGCCGTCGCCCCAATGATCGAGATGTAGCTCAAGCGATGATCAAGGGCCATGTTTTCGTCTTCGGCGACCTCGGCCATCCCCGCCTTCGCTTCGTCATAACCCTTGGACAACCGGCTGAGCCCCCCGGTCAACAATTTGGCGACAAACGAATCATCCCCCTTCGCCAGGTCGTAGGCCCCCTGATAATCGCGGGCCGCCACTTTCGCCTCAAAGTCCTGCACAAAGTCGGGCGGGACGAAAATGGGGAGCCGCAGCTGCATGATGTTCGTCACGATCAGTGCCACCAGAGCCACCGACATGAAGCCGATGAGCAACCCTTCATAACCCGAGGCCGCCCACAACCACGAAAGGTAAGACTCTTCTTTCGGAGCCTCGGCAACCACCTCCCCCTCATCGGCGGCGGCGGCTTTCTTTCCCCCCTTCGCGGCGGGAGCCTCTTCCTCTTCCATCACCTCTTCTTCAGTCCCTTCCTCATCCTGGGCATGCAGGCGGGACGAACTCACTGCCGGAAGCAAGGCCACCATCAGGGCCAGCACGAGGCCGAACCAGTTCCAGTTCCGACGCTGCCACGTCCGGTCCAGCAACAAGCCGCTCTCGATCATGCTCTCTTCCTTCACCTGACAATGGCGCCGGGCCCCGGGCAACCGGAGCCGTCGTTCGGATTGTGGAATGGAGACAGGGCCCCGACAGGCTTGTTCACCAAACCCGCGGAAACCTCCGTACCCAGGGAGTCGAAATCTGGGCCGATTCTATTCACCCCGCGAACGGCTGGCTACTTCGGCGAGAAAAACGCCCGGGCACACCTGCGGACCCGAATTCCGGAGCAGCTTTCCGGGTCGTCGGCACCGGTCTTCAGCCCTCCCCAGTCACTGTTGCCCCTGGACGCACCGCAACGCCTGGGAATGATTCCCCCTGCTCTCGCGGCGGCCCCGTTCCGACAGGGTCAACGTTTCATCACGAACTCGTCGTGGTTCAGGCAGGTGGCGGCGACGACAGTCAGGGCGGCCAATTCGTCGGCGGGCCACGTCTCCCCACGGGGCTGCTCCCCCACGCTCAGCAGTTGGATCGCCTCTGCGGGATGTTCGCGAAACCAGGTCCGCTGTTCCTCCCCCAGGGCGCCGAGAATCTGCTGTTCGCGGGAGGTTGGCTGCCGCCCCAGCACCGCCACCACAATGGCTTCGATCCGGGCCGGGCCCTCGGGCAGTTTCTGGGCGAGGACCCGCTCGGCCAACACTCGGGCCGCCTCGACGTATTGGGGATCGTTCAGCAGCACCAGCGACTGCAACGGCGTCGCCGTCGATTCCCGTTTCGCCGTACAGACCTCCCGCGAGGTCGCATCAAAGGTCAACATCGTCGGAGGGGGAGCGGTCCGGCGCCAGAAGGTATAGAGGCTGCGGCGATACAGCCCCTCCCCTTTGTCGGGCGTGTAGCTCTTGCCGGTCCCCGCTTCTTCCCACAACCCGGCCGGCTGGTAGGGCCGGGCACTCGCGCCCCCCACCCTCCCCGAGAGCAGCCCCGCCGCCGCCAGAGCCGAATCGCGAATCTGCTCGGCCGCCAGCCGATGCCGGGGGCCGCGGGCCAACCACTTGTTCTCGGGATCGGCTGCCAGCGTCTCCGCGGGAGCAATCGAACTGCGCTGGTAAGCGGCCGAAGTCACAATCAGCCTTTGCAGACCCTGCAGATCCCAACCATTGTTGATGACCCAATTCGCCAGCCAATCCAGCAATTCGGGATGGCTCGGCAGTTGGCCCTGATTGCCGAAATCCTCCTGGGTGGGAACGATTCCCCGCCCGAAGTGCAGCCGCCAGATGCGGTTGACCAGCACGCGCGCGGTGAGCGGATTGCGGGGTGAAACCAGCCATTCGGCCAGTCCCAACCGGTTCGGCGGAACCCCCGCGGGCAACGGGAAAATTCCCTCGGGAGTTCCCGGTTCGACCTCATCGCCCCGCTGGTCATAGACTCCCCGCCGTAACACCCACGTCTTCCGACGCCAGGGGAGTTCCTTCATCACCATGATCTCGCGGATTCCCGTTACCAGGTCATTCTCGGCCTGACGAACCGCGGTCAATTCCTGGATCGCCCCCCGCACGGGCTCGGCGCGGGACGCCTCATGGGCGGCCCACTCCGCCGCGCTGGCGGTCACCTCGCTGTTGTCCGCGGGGACGAACAGCCGGCGGGCTTCCAGCCCGGTCAGCTCCCGGGAAAAGACCCGCAACTCATCAATCTCACCTTTCCGGAACCCGGCATCCCGAAACCGTCCCGCCAGAGTCAATTCCACTCCGCCGGTATCGTCGCCCCACTCTCCCCGATGCACGATGTCGCGATACAGATTGTCGCGAATGACCTCCACCGCCAGCCTGTCGCCGTTCAGGTACAGGGCCATTCCCCCCGCCCGGCTCGAACCGTCGTAGGTCGCCACCACGTGCGACCATTCCCCTACGGGCAGCTCGACTTCGCTCCGAACATGCAGGGCATTGCCCGGATAAAAATGAATCAGCGCGAACGAGACCCGGCCCTGGTCGAGAACCAGCTCATACCCCCGGCTTCCCGAGTCGGTCCAGGCCCGCGACCGATGCAACACCACGGCCCGCTCCTGCCGCTCCCCCGGCTTCAGCCACAGACTGAAGGAAAAGGGATCGGTTCGGCGGAACGCCCCCACCCCTTTCAACTGCACGCTGTTGTCGCCGTTGAACCGGAGGGCCTGGCCCATCCGTCCGGGAACCACCTCGGGGCCATCGACCAACTGGGCCGGGCGTTGCTCTTCACGGGTGTTCGCTGCGGGATTGGCTTCGTCGAAGGGAAACCGGTCGCTCTCTTCAGGCACCGGCACCGCCACCGGGCTCCCCGGGAACTGGCTCTGTTGCTTCTCCAGGGTCTCTTTCCGGACGGCAGCCAATCGGGCTTCCAGTCGATCGCGCTGGTCCAGCAACCCGGCATGCCGGTCCTCGGCCCCGTCAGGATAGAGCAGCAGCGTGGGTGTGGGGGTGGCCCGGGTGAAGTGCGAGTACAGACCTGATTCATCGATGTTGTTGAAGAACGCCGCCAACCGGTAATAGTCCGCCTGGCGAATCGGATCGTACTTGTGGTCATGACAACGCGAGCACTCGAGAGTCAAACCGAGGAAGGCGGTGCCAAACGTGTGGACCCGATCGGCCACGTACTCGTTCCGGAATTCCTCCTCGATGCTCCCCCCCTCATTGGTCTGCCGGTGGAGCCGATTGAAGGCGGTCGCGAGGTACTGCTCGCGGGTCGGCTGGGGCAGCAGGTCCCCCGCAATCTGCCAGATGATGAACTGGTCGTACGGAAGGTTCTGATTGAACGCGCGGATCACCCAGTCCCGGTAGGGAGACATGTCGCGGTCGACGTCCGATTGATAGCCGTAGGTGTCGGCATACCGGGCCAGATCGAGCCAGTCATTCGCCAGACGCTCACCACGCCGGGGACTGGCCAGCAACCGTTCCACCTCGCGCGCGTACGCCTCGGGAGATGGATCATTCACAAACGCCTGAATCTCTTCGGGCGTGGGGGGCAACCCCGTCAGGTCGAGACTGAGGCGACGCAGCAGAGTCTCACGGCGGGCTGGGCCGGTTGGCGAGAGACCAACCCGGGCGAGTCGGGATTCAACAAACTGGTCGATTGGGTTCCGGGAAGCGGTTGCGGCGGTTGGGAGCGGAGGGGCGGAGATTGGGTTGAACGCCCAATGAGACTGCTCGGGGAGCCTCGCCCCCTCGGCGATCCAGCGTCGCAGCGTGTCGACCTGCTGGGGCGAGAGTGGGTTCTTGCTGCTCGGGGGGGGCATCACCTCAGACTCGTCGGCAGTCACCAGCCGACGTACGAGTTCACTCTCGTCGGGTTTGCCCGGAGTGATCAGGCTGTCGCCCGAGGCCAACGGAGCCCGCAGCGCGGCCGGACGATCGAGACGCAGATCGGCCTTGCGGGCCCGGTCATCGGGGCCATGGCAGGCGTAGCAGTGCTCGGAGAGGATCGGACGGACTTCAAACAGAAAGTCGACCGGTTCCTGGGGAGCCTGGATCAATACGCACAACGACAACAGCAAGGCAGCAGAGTTCATGCGACGCACATCCAACAATGGCGAACCAGCCCATCAAGGCGTTGGAATGAGTGTACCCGCCCCCCACCCGCGAAGGCAGTCGGTCAACTCCCCGGGGGTGACTGGCGGATGCGAGTGACTGGCGGATGGGGGTGATTGGCAATCCTTGGTCGCGGGCGGCTCTGTGGGGAACCGACGGCACGGTCCCCCGGCGCGATGGCGGCCAGCGGCATCCGTCCCGACCGGCAGTTCATCCCCCCATTCACACGCAGGGAAGCCCGCAGCCCAACACGCCGGTTGTCAGACTACTTCCGCACAATCCTGGCGTCATCGATATGAAACAGCTCGTAGACTTCCTGCGTGTCGTCGAGGGCGGCGACTTCGATCCGGAAGGTGCCGATGACGTCGAACGGGGTCAGCTCGATGTAGTCGGTGGTGGTCCCCTTCAGCAGCGTCACCTGAATCAGATCGTAGATCTTTCCAGCGGGGCCGAAGCAGCACAGACCGGTGTCTTTGACAAAGATGAACCGGCGAAACCCGGTTGAGATCTCATGGGGCTTCATGAAACCCCGCAGCCGGACCTTCTTGCCATTCAGCCCCCGCAGCCATTCCGGCATCTTCTCGACGCAATCGGGGGTGACGGGGTCCATCTGCAGCCACTTGAGCAGATCGAGATCGTCGTAGGTGATCCGCAGCGCCTGCTCAGCCCCCTCGGGACGGAACGTGCGGGACTGCGGCAGTTCGGCCGGTGCCCCCGCAGGGGTTGCCTGCACATAACCCGCCTCTTCGGCCGAGGAACTCGCGGTGGTCGGCGGGCCCGCTTCCACGGCGGCGACGGCTTCCGCAGGGCGCTCTGTGGCGCTGGAACTCGTCCCGGCCGCATCGCCCGAGGCGGAACCTCTCGGGTCCGAAACGACCGCCTCCGAAGAACCGCTGGACGCCCCGTCAACGGTGCCGGCAGGCGTCTCGGCCTCCCCCGGTCGGCGCGACTCCGGGGCACCCGGCCCGGCGGATGAACTCGTCGCGCCAGTGGCCGGATTGGACTCGGAATCCGCAGGGGGAGACTCGGTCGAACTGATGGCGGGAGCGTCGACGCTGTTCCCCTGGCACCCGGTCAGCCCCAGCAGGCTCGCGAACAACACCGCGGTGGAGGCGAAACGGGGCATGACGCAAGTCCTTTCATCGGAAGTGGGTTCCATCGAGGGTATAGAGCCCGACGATGTCGCCCGCCTGGTGAACCCCCGCAATGCGGAAAGTGCCGGCAACCGACACCAACTGCTGTTCGCGGTATTTCACCGTCTGACCATCCTTCATGTGGACCACAATCATATCGGACAGCTTGGGCTGCCGTCCAAAGCAACAATCCCCCGTATCCTTCACCAGCACAAACTCGTGCAGCCCCTCGCGCTGCCGGCTGGGATACATGTATCCCTTGATAAAAATGGGCTTATCGTTCAGTTCGATCACGTCTGGAGGGAGCAGCAGATCGTTCCCCTGCTGCACAACCTCCTGCTTCGAGAGCCACGAAAAACCAATCCGCTGATGCCCCTCGGGGACCTCGGTGAAATAGATGTACGTATGCAGGGCTCCCGCCCCCACCAGCATCGCCAGACTCAGTCCCAGCCCCAACCGGGCGACCAGGCTCCCTCCCAGTGAATTCTCGGAACGGCGGATCAGCCACAAGGCCAAAAGGGCACAGACGATCCCCACCGCGGCGATCGCCATCGCGGGAACCCCCAGAAATCCCGCCGCTCCGCACACCCCCATGAACAACGAAATGGGGGCCAGGGGGGTGACCGGCTTGTAAGCGAATTCGTCAGCCGCAGGCAGTCCGTCAGCCCTCGACGCCTCGCTCGATTTGTCGAACAAAGACTTGGAACCAGTGTTCCCATCCAGAAGATGGCTGTTCGATTCTGTGGACATCAGTAGGGTCGACCCACTTCAGAAAAG